>OJEO01000389.1_pt1 | contig 16747 bp, 11 predicted proteins | sample 1593621 | NCBI WGS metagenome assembly OJEO01 (sample SAMN05416875, study PRJEB24817) | seawater metagenome | isolation source: Sea water | place: Canada:Atlantic | collected 2013-11
ATCTACACGTAAGGAGTCGTCGGCAGCGTCAGATGTGTATAAGAGACAGTATTATAACTAACCCCTACTGGTTTTCCTCTTTGTTTACCGGGTTTCATTTTAGGTAACATTTTCATTACTTTAATAACTTCTGATTTAATTCTTGGGTGCGGTGCTCTTGCTTGAATATTAACAATATTACCTTGTCTATCAATTTTAAAACCAATAAATACTCTTTTTTTACCTGGAGACAAGCCCAATTCATTAGGTAAATCTGCATCAAATTTTCTAGAAAAGTGTTTTTGTACCATTTTACTAAAGCAGTCTTTTAATTCTTTTTTAGAACCTTTACATCCTGGAAATACAGGTGCATCTTCAATAATCATGAAGTTTACATCTTCAATAATCTCTTCTCCTTCTTCAATTTCTACAATTTCTTCAACTTCTACAGCTTCATTTTCATCTGTCTCAGTAGATTCTATGACAGTTTCTTCTACTTCTTTTTCATCTTCTACCACTTCAATCTTTTCAGGTGCTGGAGGTGGTGGTGTTTTGGGTTTTACTGGCTCAACTCTTTCAGTAATAGGAATATCCTCATCCATCATTGCATTCATATTTGCAACACCTAAACTACTAGTGGTTTTGTCATAAGTTTTCTTTTCAATTGCAGCGTAGGTTACAAATAAGGCTAATACAAGACCAATTTGCATAAATATTTTACTGTAATTTTCTAAATTCGATTTAGGATTCTTCTTTATTTCCATTGAATAAGAGTTTTAAATAGTTTGCTAATTTAGCTAAATTATTATGTTAATTACAAATCTTTTCATTTTTTAACTTCAATTTTTTTGCTTAGCATATTGAAAACAAGTAAACCTAATAAAACACCAAGAGAATTTGCAATAACATCATAGTAATCTCCTGTTCTGTAGGGTGTTAGTGTGCTTTGCGAAATTTCAATAATTACACCCAATAAAATACAGCAAGCTACTACTAGTAGTTTTTTCTTCTTTTTATAAAAAGCAATTAACCAAGAGAGACTTAATACAAAATATGCAAAGCAATGTTGCCACTTATCTAGGTGTGTAACTCCCACGTTATATACAGGTACTTTTATTAGGCTTAAAATCACAAGACTAAGGGTTATTGTTATTGCTATTAAAAATATTTTACCCTTTAACCAGGCTCTCATAAGCTGCAGCATCTAATAAATCTTCTAGTTGTGAGTTGTCAGTAAATTTAATTTTTATCATCCATCCTTTATTATAAGGATCTGAGTTTACCAATTCTGGATCATCTTCTAATGCATCATTAAATTCAATAACTTCTCCTGTTAAGGGCATAAACAAGTCAGATACTGTTTTTACAGCCTCTACAGAGCCAAAAACTTCACCTTCAGCTAAAGTATCATCTAAGGTATCTACATCTACATAAACAATGTCTCCTAATTCTCCTTGGGCAAAATCTGTAATCCCTATGGTTGCAATAGTACCTTCTATCTGAATCCACTCGTGATCTTTAGTATACTTTAATTCTGATGGGATATTCATTTTAATATATTTATTTTGTTAATTATTTAATTTCCTCCTAAGTTATAGATAATATTAAATCCGCCATTTATCGCTTGTCTAGGGAAAGTTGTAGAGATCGCATATTTAGATGTTTGATGATTGTAATAAAAAGATGCTGTTAAACTACTACTCAATCTATAATCGGCTGTAAATTTAATAGAAAATAATCTTTGTCCACCACTAATTTGGTTATTATCTTCATCTACAGATCTAATTTGTGTTAAATTATCTCTTAAAGAAACATCTGCTCTTAAATTAACATCTCCTTTTAAGGTTTGTTTTTTACCTGTGAAGCGCGTATTTACTTTCACATCCTTAAAAACATACCCCATTCCAAGAATATATTCTGTTCCTTTTATATCTGTTAAAGTGCTATTATTAAAATTCATAGTAAGTGTTCTGTCGCTTTTTACTTCACCTCTAAGAGAAAAGGAATTACGCATTTTCATGTCAAGTTTAATTAAAGGAGAAAATTCATCTACTAATGTAGCTGCAGAAACTAATAATTGAGATTCATAGTTCCCCGCAGAGTTCCTATTTGAAAATGCATTATCATTATCAAATTGTAAATTGTTGGTGAAACTAGAAACTGTATATGAAGATTTATACCCATGAGAAATAACAAAGCTGCTAAAGTTCCTTTTAAAGAAATCTAATTTCATAAACCCAGAGTAGCGCAAAGTCCAATTTGGTATTGGTATGTTTCTGAATAAACCTGTGTTTATTTTATCGGGATTAGAACCAGAATATGCAGCCATAAATGCAGGTAACAATACTTGCTGGCTGTTACTGCCAAAACCATCAACTGGTGCACCGGTTTCTTTAGCCAGTCTGTTTGCTATGATGCTTCTATACGCTTTCATTGTTTGAAATAAAGCATCTCCATCAGTAAATACTGTTGCAATCATTGCGTGACTGGTACTAAAATTTCCTGTCTCAAAAACTGGCGCACTAAAATCTAAAGCACCCGCAGAGGATCCATTTTCTATAACATCTAGTTGTTGCGATAAATCTCTAGTTTTAATTTGATTCCCTCGAACATCAATATTTAAATCTTTAATAGGTTTTAATGTGAAAGTGTAATCTAATTTATTGTACTGTGTTCTACTATATGTTTTGTTGTAGTACTCGCTATTATCAGGGTCTCTAGGACCTACAAGCCAACCATTCTGTAAAGCGGTATTTCTAATATCTACTTGGCTACCAAAAGCAAATGAAGTTGGTGCACCACCAAGAAACCCAACATCTTGTGTATACCCTGGTAGATATTGTCCGTTATTTTCTGAATAACTTATTTTCCCCTGTTTTACAGACGTTGCAACCGTATACAAACTTTTTAAAACCTTCTTTACAAGTGGTATTTTTTTACTAGGATATGGCACTCTTTTATATTTTTGTCTAATCCTTTTTGGTTTTTTAGCTAAACTATCTAACGCTTTTAAAGCAACTACTTGCTTAGGAATGGGCTTTCTTTTAGTTTTTGTCCATTTTTCAAATCCTAAACTCTTGTAAAATTTTTCAAAGGAAAACGTAGTATTTAAATTATGAGTATTTGCATTCTGAATAACATTACCTACTAAATCCACATACGCAACATCAGTTCCGCCAATATCAATTGTGCTTTGCGCCGCCGCTTGCCAATCAAAATCTGCGGTGTACCCATAATCTACTTTTATCCAGCTTAAAAAAGGAATTTTTGCTAGTGGTAATTGATACGTACCATTTAGTTTCTGATGGTAATGATTTGCTCTTCCTGTATTAAAAAATTCATCAAAAATTTGAATTTCATCGTTAGAATCAAACGTATCATAAATATAACTATTGGTAGCATTAAAGTTAAATTGAAGCGATTTTGTTAAATCGAAACCAACGGTATAATCCCAATCAAATAAAAATCTACGTTGTTTCAATTCTGGTTGATCAGATAAACCCTCAACTAAATTTCTAGACTGTTGTTCTGTAAAGTTTCTATTTATTCTAGAGTTAACAGCAACATTAGACGGAATTGGGTTAAAGTTAAAGTCTTTTATAAGCTTTAAATATTTACTCTTTAAAAACCCAATGTTTTTAAAAGGTTCTATAGATTTGGCTTGAAAGTTATAATTGTAGGTCGCTCCGGCAGTTGCACTTTCATTATTGTATTTTTTTATATTATAATCTCTGTGAAACTCCTTGTTGTGCGCATAAGAAACAGATAGGTTTTCTACATTATAAAATTTTGGTTTTTTGGTTGAATTAGGGTTTCTATTTTTCTTTACGTTTATAAAACTAATACTAGTCCTTTTTGTATAATCTCTAGAAAATTCGCTATTTGGATTTTGGTCTATCGCATCTTCTAAAGTAACATCTTGGTATTGAGGATCAAACTTTGGATCTATAAAAGTTTCACCAATACTATAACTCATAGGTAATTGTATTCCCCATTTCTTAGGTGTTAGTACTTTACCTAAGTTAATAGTAGTTGCAATGTCATATTGCTTGGTTTCGTTTAAGCTGCGTTGGTTTACTCTGTCTTCTACATTACCAAACCCCACGGTAGACATACTTCCTGCCAGAGATACATTCGCTACATCTGCAAAATTTGCATCGGCATTTAAAACGGCAGCCCAACCTCCTTTATTGTCAAAGCCAGCGGAACGCAATTCATTAAACCAAACTTCTGCACTTTTATCATTTAAAGTAGTGTTTTTAACACCCAACATAATAGTTCTTAATTGTGCTAAAGTTGGGTTTCCTTTTACACTAATGGTATACGGAAAATCTGTGTTTTGTTCTTGAGATTGAAAAACTCCAGAGACAGGAAAATTAGCACTATTTCTTTCTAACTTTACCTTACCAAAGGTTTCTAAAAAGGCATCTAAATTATTAGCTTCTGGCCAAAGATCTAATGCTGAAGTTCCATTTAATGAAACTGTAAGGGGAATCTCAATTTGATAAAAATTTTCATTTAAATCTGTTCCTAATCTAATAATTGCAGAGATATCGCCGTCATTTAAAATAGATTTTTTAATATCTTGTTGTAAGTGCATAAACATTTTTAATTGTTTAAAACGCCTTAAGTCTACACTAATATTTTTATAAATTGCTCTTATTTCGTTAGGTTTTAATTGGTTTACTTTTAAGGTTACAGATTGTTCGTTTTGCAGTTGTACCGTGGTACTTCCTTGTAAACGTTCTCTTTCAATTCCTGGTGGTTGTATGTAGCTTCCCTCATTTTGCTCTATACTTACAACACCAACTTCAAAATCATTTAACTCTTCTTGTGTTAATTCTCTGTCTGTATTTGTGTCTGATTCTAAGGTTCTTACATAGCGTCTCCAGTCTCCACGAACTAAATCTAATTCACCAAAACGAATTACAATAGGCATTTTAAAATTAGTTAAAAACATTCTTATAAAACGAATGCTATTAAAATCTGAAATTCCGTTTATTGGAGTTCCGCCTCTTACAGGTACCCTAAATTGATACCATTTTGTTTCTTGAGTACTTCCGTTATCTAAAGTAACGGTAGTTGTTTTTTCATCTACAATATACCCAACACCTTTCTTTAAATCTGCTTGATTCATAGAAACCTTGTACTCAAAATAACTTTCTACAGTATTCATTGTTTGGTCTCTGTTAATGTCTTCTGTGTCTGGGTATGTTGTAGATGAAGTTGGATAGGATTCTGTACTTTGATTTAATGTTTGTGAGTTTCCTTGCGTGTTATTATAATCTTTATATCTCGTTATTAAAGAGGCATTTATTGCATCTAAATTAGCACCTCTAAAAAACTGAAAGTTATCTGCGGCGGGGTCAATTAAACCTGAATACTGCCCAATATTGTCAAGTTTTTTTTCTTCAGCATCCTTTAAGCCATCAAACCCAAGATCTTGATTTGCACGCGCATCGTCTTGCTCATTAAAAGCATAAATAATCGAAGGGTTTCTCGGTACATCTCCCCAAATAGTCGATTTTATGTTGTTTCCATCTACTTTTAAACCATCTTCTGGCAAACCGTTTTCGTACATTTTACGGTTGTCTTTTAAAATATCTTCAGAAATATTACCTAAGTTTATATATAAATCTCCAATTTGATTTGCAATATTATTAGGGTCTAATTCTTCTGGCAAACCTTCTTCTGTGGTTAAAGAGTAATTCTGATATGGATCCATAATCCAAAATTGCATGTATTCTACATTTGCTTGGTCAAAATTATTAGTAGTAAGCGGACGCATAATTCCACCCCAATTTTCTTGAGGATTTAATAGTTTTACTGTATTGCTAGGTACATCTATAGCTACCTCATTAGGGTCTTGATTAAAATTATAAGAACCTCTTTCTTGAGGGAAGTAGGCTAAATCTAAAGTTCTAACTAAAGAATTTTGTGTAATATCTAGTTGAACATTAGGAAATAATTCTCTATAATTAATTTGTCTTGTTTCTGCCCTAGAAAGTTCATTTGCATCTACGCTTGAAGGTGTATTTCCTGCACCATAAAATATTTGATCTACACGATACCAAGCTAGTTTTCCTCTTTTGTAATTGTAAGATAAGTCATCACTTTCGCCATTTAAATTTGGAAAGTATTTTGGTGTACTTGCTTCGTACCAATCTAATGCAGATAACAGGCTAATAGGTATTTGAGAAGCTTCAAAATCATCTATATAAGAAGTTGCAGATCCGGTAACGTCTATTCCACTTGGCGATCCAGGTATTAAATAAGCGATATCTCCTCTTAAAGATAAATTAGAGGTTGCATCTGTATCTACGAAAGGTAGCTTATTTGCTAATTTTGTAAAAAACGGAATTTCCGAAGAATAATCAAAGTTAAAACCTAGCATGGTATTGTTTATAGGCTCTGCACCAAAATTAACTTTAGGTGTTAAAGGTCTTTCTTCTATATTTAAATAGGTGGCTCCCACAATTAACTCGTCAGAAAATTTATGTTCTACATCAACACCAAAAAATGTCTTTCTTTGTTGATTAAAAACAGCATTATTTTCTGTAGAAACACTAATAGGTACACCAGATGCACTCAAACCGGGATCTATTATTTGAACCCTTCCTAATTGATAATCTACTACATAATCTACCCCTTCTACCAACTGTCTTCCGCCAGCAGAAACTCTTACAGAGCCTCTTGGCACATTAAATGCACCAATAGGAATTCCACCAGAATTTTCTGATTTAAAATACCCTTTTAAGAAGTACTTGTCTTTACTCTGAAAATTGTTTTTTATATTAATTTTTGTGTTTAAATATAACTCTTTAAACAAGTAAGTTGCATCTAAGGGATTCGTTAAGGCATCTTCTAAATCATTTCCAAAAGGTTCTGGTTCAGGAAAAAATATAAATCCATTTTCTGAGTTTACCGTAACTCCTTCTACATAATCGAAATAACCATCAGATGTTCTAAACTGACTTTGATCTAACTGGTCTAAATTTAAAACTTGCAATAAAGGTAGGTTAGAGATACCAGTAGTTTGGGCATTTTGTAAAACATTAGAAGGGATTCCTGTTTGGTCATCTCTATATTGAATTTCAAATCGAAAGCCGTCTTGTGTTAGTGGGAAAGCGCCTAAAGCATAGACATTTTTCATCATTAATCGCCAAGTAGGAAAAGACTCATCTAAACCGGTAGTACTATTAGTACGTTTGGTTTGTAAAATTTCTGAGCGTAATAATTTTACAGCCAAATTACTTGGTGCTTGAATTCCGTCATTTGAAAACTCACCAACTTTAAAGGAATTTTTTGTGCTTCCGTTTACGCTACCAGCAACCGTATATTCGTAGGCAACTGCTAAAACTTCACCATCATTTAATCTCCTGTTTAAAGATATAAAACCTAATTTTGGGTTTAAACGATATTCATTTTGATTTAATTTTCTAGCATTTTCTAAAACGGAATAATTTGTTCCATTTTGCATGTTATAAGGTAATAAAGAGCTGTCTACTTTAGAAATCTCTCTAATGTTGTCATTAGCTATAATTTCTGTACCAATTCTGTTAGCACCATTAAACGGAAGATTGTTTCCAGATACTTGTGCTTGTGTGATAGAGTTATTTAAAACGATACCATTTTCATCAACTAGAACATTAGGTTCAGATTCACCTATATCTGCAAATGCAACAATACTTCTAAAATCTTCTGTACTTGCATTTCTATTGGTAATCCAAACTTCTACTCTCGTAATATTTATAGGACTGCTTATTAAAGGATAATTTTTTAGTGAATTTGCATAGTTATCTATAAAGTACTGAGACAGGAAAAAGTGTCTGTCATTGTCATAATCTGTAGTTCTTAATTCAAACTCTTGAATAGAGGCACCCCCTTCTGCAACCACCGTTTTACTTTCAGAATTTTGTTGAGAGAAAACAGCCGTAATATTTGTATTACCAAACTGTAATTTTGTTTTTACACCAAATAAACTTTGCGCTCCGTTAATTAAAGAGTTTTTAATAGGCATAGAAATATTACCAGCCTCTAGACCCTGTATTATTCCGTCTTCATTATATTCTACATCAGATAGTGCTGGTGGTATAAATTGAATTTTTACTAAATTCTGAAAATCAAAAGATGCCTGTGTATCATAATTTGCAGACACCTCTAAGCGTTCCCCAACTTTTGCACGAATACTTGCGTTTATTTGTTGATCAAAATCGAAGGTAAGGTTGCTTCTGTTTTCTTCTGAAATTTGTGGATTGTCTGTGTTCTGATAAATAAAACCAAGCTTTAAGTTTAAATTACCAGTTGGTGTTACTTTTACCTCTGTGCCACCAAAAATAGTTTCAAAAAATTTATTATTTATATAATACGTTGGTAATAAATCTTTTTGAGCTGCTTTAGCTCCTTTTTTCTTGCTATTTGTTGCACTTACTTTGTCTTTAAAGTATTGCAACATGTCTCTTTTTAATCTATATTGTTGGTATTCTTTTGGTGTTAAATATATAGGAGTTCTTGTCGCATAATTTCCAATTTTTTCAACAATAACGTAGGTATTCAGTAACTTATCAAAAATAATTTCTTTTTCAGCTAAATCATCTAAATACAAACCTCCTTTTTGAGTACTTTTAAAGTCATACCGCAAATCTATAGCAGGTGTTGTAACGGCAGTAGTATCTTTTTCTGTGTTATTTTGAGCGTGCGTAGCGAAACCTACTGTGAAAGTAATTGTAAGGAATAAAAAAAATCTTTTAAAAAAGGTACTCAATTGATTATAGGTTTTTTAAAGCTAATTTTATGATTTGTTCAACAGTAGCATCTGTATTTTCTTTTACAATAGAAGAAACTAATTTTTCTGATTGTTTTCTTTGAAAACCTAAGACTTCTAAAGCAGATAACGCTTCATCTTTATTTGTATTGTTTACACCTATAGAAACTTCATCAATATCAAAAGTCTTTAAGATTTTATCTTTTAAGTCTACAATAACTCTTTGTGCTGTTTTTGCACCAATACCTTTTACAGATTGAATAACGGCAACGTTTTCTGACGCAATTGCTTGCTGAATTTCTTCTGAAGTCATAGAAGATAACATGGTTCTTGCAATACTTGGGCCAACGCCAGAAACAGAAATTAAGAACTTAAAAATTGCTCTTTCTGTTTTGTTGATAAATCCAAAAAGTGTATGCGCATCTTCTCGTATAGAAAGATGCGTATATAAAACTACGTTTTCGTCTGAAGGCAGTGCAGCATATGTATTTAAAGAAATATGTAATAAATACCCAACACCATTGCAGTCAACAACAACCTCTGTTGGATTTTTCTCAACTAACCTTCCTCTAACCTGTGTTATCATAAAAATATTTTCAGACTTCTAAAGTACTACTTTTTATTTGTTGTTTTTTTTTCTTTTTGTTGCGCATCTACAACTGCTAATGCAGCCATATTTACCATTTCATCTACGCTTGCACCTAACTGTAAAATATGTACTGGTTTATTAAAACCTAAAATTACAGGTCCAATAGATTCTGCACCTTCTACTTGTTTTAACAACTTGTAGGTAATATTTGCAGATTCTAGATTAGGGAAAATTAAAACATTTACTTTTTTTCCGTTCAACTTAGAAAAAGGAAACTCTTTGGCCAGCATTTCTGGGTTTAAAGCAAAATCTGCTTGTATCTCACCATCTATTACAGTGTCAGGAAAATAACGATGTATATAAGAAACAGCTTCTCTAATTTTTTTAGAAGTTGCAGAATTTGAAGAGCCAAAATTAGAGTAAGACAGCATAGCAATATTTGGTTTCATACCAAACATATTTGCAAATCTACCAGTCATTTGTGCAATTTTAGCCAATTCTTTTGCTGTAGGATTTTCGTTAATAGTAGTATCCGCTAAAAACAAAGGACCTTGTTTTGTTAACATTAGATTACAAGCCGCTATTCTGGTAACATCTTTGTCTTTTTCTATTAACTCTAACATTGGTTTTACAACCGTTGGGTAAGGCCTAGAATATCCAGTAATTAAAGCATCTGCTTCGCCTTCATTTACCATCATTGCAGCAAAATAATTACGCTCTCGCATTAATTTTTTTGCTTCAGAAAGCGTTCTTCCCTTCCTTTGGCGTGTTTTCCAGTATGCTTCTCCAAAACGGTTTATTCTTTCTTTTTCGTCGTCTGTTTTTGGGTCTATAATAGTCACTTCATCTAAAAAACCAATTTCTTCTTTCAGCTCAATAATCACATCTTTTCTCCCTAGTAAAATTACTTTCCCTAGTTTTTCTTCATGCACTCTTTGTGCAGCCTTTAAAACATCTAGATGGTCTGCTTCTGCAAAAACAACACGTTTTGGATTATTTTTTGCTCTGTTATGTAAAAGTCTAATTTCTTTATTACCAGAACCAGAGCGCTCCATTAATTCTTCTCTATATTTATCCCAGTCTGTAATTGGTTCTAAGGCAACTCCAGAATCCATTGCCGCTTTTGCAATTGCTGGGGGAATTTCATAAATTAATCTTGGATCAAATGGTTTTGGAATAATGTACTCTCTTCCGTACGTTAAGCTCACTTCGTCGTACACAATATTTACTTGTTCTGGAACCGTTTTTTTAGCTAAATCTGCCAAAGCATGCACCGCTGCCATTTTCATCTCTTCGTTAATTTTGGTAGCTCTAACATCTAAAGCTCCTCTAAAAATAAACGGAAAACCAAGTACATTATTTACTTGATTAGGATGATCAGATCTTCCGGTAGCCATAATAATATCATCTCTAGTAGCTACTGCAATATCGTATTCTATTTCTGGTTCTGGATTTGCCATTGCAAAAACAATAGGATCATTAGCCATTGTTAAAAGCATTGCGGGCGATACTATATTTCCTGTAGATAAACCTATAAAAATATCTGCATTCTGCATTGCTTCATCTAAAGTTTCTAAATCTCTATCTGTTGCAAATTCTGCTTTTTGTGAGGTAAGATTTTCTCTATCTTTTCTAATAACTCCTTTGCTGTCGCACATGACAACATTTTCTCTTTTTACACCTAACTTTAAATATAAACGGGTACAAGAAATTGCTGCAGCACCCGCACCATTAACTACAATTTTTACTTTACTAATATCTTTCTCTGTAATATCAATTGCATTCTTAAGTGCAGCTGCAGAGATAATTGCAGTTCCGTGCTGATCATCATGCATTACAGGAATGTCTAACTCTTCTTTTAAACGTCTTTCTATTTCAAAAGCTTCAGGAGCTTTAATGTCTTCTAAATTAATTCCGCCAAATGTAGGAGCAATCGCTTTTACTGTCTGTATAAATAGTTCTACATCTGTTGCATCCACTTCAATGTCAAAAACATCAATATCTGCAAATATTTTAAAAAGTAATCCTTTTCCTTCCATTACCGGTTTAGAGGCTTCAGGGCCAATATTTCCTAACCCTAAAACTGCAGTTCCATTAGAAATTACAGCTACTAAGTTCCCCTTAGCAGTATACTTATAAACGTTATTTTTGTCTTTTGCAATTTCTAAACATGGCTCTGCTACTCCTGGAGAATATGCCAATGCTAAATCATGCTGTGTTGCATACTTTTTTGTAGGAACAACTGCAATTTTCCCTGGTTTTGGCTTCGCATGGTATAATAAAGCTTCGTGTCTTTTTCTAGAATTGCTCATAAATAACGTTTGTATTAGAACCAACAAATATATGGTTTTCAACTGAAGAGAAAACGAAGAAAGAGAATCTTTTATAAAATGGATTTCTTGTTTAAAACAAGAAAATTAATTATAAATATAGGTTGTTTCTTGTAAAGTTTTGCTGTTTTAAAAGGTCTTATAAAGTAAGAATAATTGTATTTGGTTTAACAAATCTTAACAGTTTTCTTGTAACATAAACTTTATGTTTACGTCTAACAAAAAAAGCTATCTATGAAAAAGAGTGTTATTATTTTATTATTGTGTTTTGTATTTACTGTCAATGCTCAGATAAAAGGGACCGCTACAGATAAAGAAGGAGCACCTCTTTCTTCTGTAAGCGTTTATTTAAACAACACATTTACCGGAACAACTACAAATGACAATGGAGATTATATTTTAGATATAAAAAAACCAGGAAAGTATGCAGTGGTTTTTCAAATTATAGGGTTTACTACCTTAAAAAAAGAGGTAAATATTACTTCTTTTCCGTTTGAATTAGATATTGTTTTAGAGGAAGAGAATGTACAATTAAAAGAAATTGTTATTTCAACTAAAGACAACCCTGCAAACCGTATTATAAGAAATGTTATTGCGAATAAAGATAAGAATACGGATAAATATTCTAATTACACAGCAAAATTTTACTCACGTGGTTTGTATAAAATAAAAGATGCACCAGAGAAATTTTTGGGGCAAACTATGGGCGATTTTGGTGGTGGTTTAGATTCTACAAGAAGTGGCATTGTATACCTTTCTGAGACTGTCTCTGAAATTAATTTTCAAAAAAAACCAAAAAAATTTAAAGAAAAAATTATTGCATCTAAAGTATCCGGAAAGGATAACGGAATTAGTTTTAATAGGGCAGAGGATGCAAATATTAACTTTTATGAAAATAGTGTAGAATTTGGGAATGATTTGATTTCGCCAGTATCTATAAACGCTTTTAATTATTATAAATTTAAGTTAGAGGGTTCTTTTTATGATAACAACGGCAAACTGATTAATAAAATTAAACTAATTCCTAAGCGTAAAAATGATAGAGTTTTTAATGGTTTTTTGTACATTGTAGAGGATGATTGGGCTTTGTATGGAGCAGATGTTTCTGTTACAGGTGCGCAAGTAAATATTCCTATTGTAGATGTTCTGCATTTAAAACAAAACTACAACTACTCAGTTGAAAATGATGCTTGGGTTTTAATTAGTCAAAGTATCGATTTTAAAGTAGATGCTTTTGGGTTTAAGTTTGATGGACGGTTTTCTGCAGCCTATTCAGCGTATAATTTTTCTCCTAATTTTTCTAAAAATACATTTTCAAATGAAGTTTTGTCTTTCGAACAAAATGCAACAAAAAAAGATACTGTTTTTTGGAATAAATTAAGACCTGTACCGTTAACAAAAGAAGAGGTTAAAGATTACTTAATTAAAGACAGTATTAAACTGGTTCGGAAATCTAAAATTTATTTAGATTCTATAAATAAAAAGCAAAATAAATTAAATCTACTTTCGCCAATTACAGGCTATACATATAGAAATTCTTTTGAAAAATGGTCTTTATCTTTTAACGGTTTACTTGGTAATTCTAATTTTAACACCGTGCAAGGTGTAAACACCACTTTAGGTTTTAACTATTTTAAAAGATTGAATGATAAGGGAGAACGGTGGAATTCGGGTGTAAAAGCGAACTATAGTTTTTCTGAAAAAAGAATAAGACCAACCTTCTTTTTTACTAAAAAATGGAATTATATTTCTAGACCTCAAATAGGTGTATCTGGTGGAGTTACGACTGCACAATTTAATGATAGAGAACCAATTTCTGCTTTAGACAATACAATTAGATCATTATACTTAAGAGATAATTATTTTAAAATTTACGAAAAAGAGTTTGCAAAAATCACCTATTCAGAAGAAATAAAAAACGGAATTTTCTTTTCAACATCTTTAGAGTATGCAAATAGAAAGCCACTTTTTAATATCAATAATTACTCTTTTGCAAGGCAAAGTAAGAATGCTCCTTATACATCTAACAATCCTTTAGATCAAGCAGATTTTGAGAACGCCGCATTTACAGCGCACAAAATAGCAACTTTAAATATTGGCGCAACATTTATTTTTAATCAGAAATACTTATCATACCCAGATAGAAAGTTTAATATGGGTAACGATAAGTACCCTTCATTAACTGTAAATTATAGGAAGAATTTTGGAGCGTCAAATACTGCCTTAAATTCAGATTTATTTACAGCAAATTTAAGACAAGGTATCAGTACAGGTAATTATGGAGATTTAACTTATAATGCTAGAGGAGGATTATTTCTAAAAAAGAAAGATATTGCTTTTATGGATAATTTACAGGCCAATGGTAATCAGTTAACTTTTGTTATGGATTATCAATTAAATAGTTTTGGACTTCTAGATTATTACAAGTTTTATACGAATGATAAATACGCTGAAGCACATATTGAACACAATTTTAGAGGAGCTATTTTAAGTAAAATCCCATTGCTTAATAAATTGAATTTTCATTTTGTTGTAGGGTCAAAGGCTTTATTTATGTCAGATAAAAATCCATATACTGAGTATTCCGTTGGATTGGGTAATATAGGTTTTGATAAATGGCGTTTTTTACGAATAGACTACGTGAAATCTAACCATGCAGGAATTAAAAACGATGGTTTCTTGTTTAGATTAAGTTTGTTTTAATTAGTTTTGAAGTATGAATATTAAAACTCTTTTCTTTGGTATTACTGCTGATTTAATTGGCGCAAGTGAACTCGATGTAGTATTAGCAAGTTCCATTTCTATTGGCGCATTTAAAACTGTTTTAAAAGAAAAACACCCACAGCTAAAAAACATAAATACGTATGCCATTGCAGTAAATGAAGCTTATGTAGAAGATGAACTATTGTTAAGAGAAAATGACGTTGTTGCTATAATCCCACCAGTTAGTGGAGGTTAAAAGCTTTCTTGGTCTTTTGTAAAGTAAAAAATAATTTTAGTTCTTAAAACTCTTTCGTCTTTATAAATTTTCTTGTTTTCTAGAAGTAATACAACGTATCTATTTCTGTAAATATTTTTTATCTACATAAAAAGTTCCAAAAGGAATGATAGAAGCAAGCAGAACAACTCCTAAATTTTTTAGATTCCATTGCATTTTCTTCTGAATAACAATAGCCATAACAACATAGCTCATAAACAAAATGCCATGAGGCATCCCTAGCATTTTCACGTAAGATACGTCTCCTTGAAAGTATTTAATTGGTACCGCAATAAAAAGCAATAATAAATAAGAGACGCCTTCTAAAAAGCTAATAATTCTGAATATATTTTTCATAGAAATTTTTAATAATATCAGTTCGAATGATTTCACTTTTTTAAATGAAATTGTATCGAGAACTTTTGATTTTATAGTATAACACAAAAATACAAATTTGTTTTCCTATTTTTGTTGCACAATGCAGAGAACTTCCATAAAAATAACTTCAGATAAATTAAATTTACAAGAATGCTACCGTTTTGTAGAAGACGCTTCTTGTGGCGGAATTGCTGCTTTTATAGGAACCGTTAGAAATGATACGCAAGGAAAAGAAGTAACACAATTAGATTTTTCTACATACAAACCAATGGCAATTAAGGAAATGCAAAAAATCGCAGCACTAACTTTAGAAAAGTTTGATATTTATAAAATTGCTGTGCATCATGCAGAAGGAGTTTTGAAAATAGGAGACATTCCTGTTATAATTACAGTTTCTTCCAAGCATAGAAAAGCAGCTTTTGCAGCTTGTGAATTTGCAATTGATACCCTAAAGGAAACGGTTCCAATCTGGAAAAAAGAATACTTTTCTGATGGCGCGGTCTGGGTGAATGCGCATCCGTAGGTTTTAGTATTTAGCTTACAGTTTCTTACTGTGGTGTTGTTAGTCGTCTTACTTTAAGTACTCGTTTGCATTATAGTGAGAAGCTGCTATTGCCAACTGCTACAGAATACTATTTTATTTTGCATACCGGTTCTGCAGCCACAAGTAAAATTGTAGTCCGAATAAAAGTGCACCTGCTAACAAATGGATTGCCTGCGTACCAATAGGAATTTCTGCATAATACATTAAAATACCTGTAATTGCTTCTAAGAAAATTAAGAAAACAATCCAATTTACCAGAGTATACCCTAGATTTTTAATTTGATTTATATAGAACATTCCTAAGTTTACTAAAACAATTGCAATGGTAAAAGATCTATGAAAGTAAAATTTAAAACTAGGATTCATTAAACTGTGGTTCTTGTTTTCAAAACCATATAATTTCACTTGTTCGTCTATAAATTGCCTTACCTGCGTTCCCATAGCAATTTGTATCAATGAGAAAATTACAGAAATAATTAATAATTTATTAAAGAGCGAATTGTATCTAAAAAGTGTTTTTCTTTTAGAAACGATAAACTTCAGCCATAATAATAGTCCGATAATTACCAAACCTATAACCATGTGTACCGTAATAATTGCGGGTGTTAAATTCGTATCTACTACCGTTTTTCCTAACCAAGCCTCAAATAACATTAAAAAGAAGGCACCAAAAGCTAATAACGGAATTCTTTTATCCGTTTTTCTGAGTTTAAAGGCTCCGTAAATAAGAAATAGAAATACAAAACCAGCTAAAACAGAAACGAGTCTATTAATGTATTCTGTCCAAGTATGAAACTTATTAAATTTGTTATAACCGTGTTTTGTGTATGCTGTCCAATTTTTTGTGTTAAAGTTTTTTTTCGTTTTTATATCGCTTTCGGCAACAAATAAAACTTCGTCTTTAATAATTATAAAACCCTCTTTATAGGTTGTATTGGGTTTCCAGATAATTTGTTCTTCAGAAGTTGGCGGAATATAATAACCAAAACATTTAGGCCAATCTGGACAACCCATTCCAGAACCCGTCATTCTAACAATTGCACCTGCCAAAAAGATTAAATAAACAGAAATAATAGCAATTTTCACTATTTTTGGAAACCTATTTTTCATTGAAAAAACTTTTTACAAAGGTACTTCAAAAATGAATGAGCAAAAAAAAATTATAACACTTCTCTCTATGTATAAA
>OJEO01000392.1_pt1 | contig 16567 bp, 13 predicted proteins | sample 1593621 | NCBI WGS metagenome assembly OJEO01 (sample SAMN05416875, study PRJEB24817) | seawater metagenome | isolation source: Sea water | place: Canada:Atlantic | collected 2013-11
CGAGCTGGGTTTAGAACGTCGTGAGACAGTTCGGTCCCTATCTGCCGTGGGCGTTAGATATTTGAGAAGAGCTGCTCCTAGTACGAGAGGACCGGAGTGGACGAACCGCTGGTGTTCGGGTTGTTATGCCAATAGCATTGCCCGGTAGCTACGTTCGGACAGGATAACCGCTGAAAGCATCTAAGCGGGAAGCCCCCTTCAAGATGAGATATCTCTGAGACTTCGAGTCTCCTAAAGGGCCCAGGAAGACTACCTGGTTGATAGGCAAGGTGTGTAAGCGTTGTGAGGCGTTGAGCTAACTTGTACTAATTGCCCGTGAGGCTTGACCATATAACACCAAAACTGCGCGTCGAAAGACAGCGGTTGGTGTTGTACGATCAGACAAACTGATAAGCAACAACATTTAATAAAGCCAAAGGCGAAAGCCCAAAGCAGAGAATTAGAACTAAGATAAAATCAATCATGTGTCCGACCCTATTTGCTGAGTGCTGCAGTCTCCTAACCCTAACAAGTTGGTCGTAGACAATAAGACAAACACAAAGCATCAAGGTTTGCTTGACGACAATAGCGCTGTGGAACCACCTGAACCCATCCCGAACTCAGAAGTGAAACGCAGTAGCGCCGATGGTAGTGTGGGGTTTCCCCATGTGAGAGTAGGTCATCGTCAAGCTCTTATTCTAAAAACCCTAACAGGTCTGCCTGTTAGGGTTTTTTTTCGTCTGTAGAAAAGTAAAACAACAGACCTGTAAGCGTTTATGTGTCCTTTAATTCAAATATCTGTGAATTTTTTGAGCGGATATGTGCATTAATGAATAGAATTTATGTCAATAATAATTTCAAGATAAGCTAAATATTCTAATGTTTACGGTGTCTGTAGCGTTGTTTTTTCCATGGTAGTTAAAAACATCAGCTATTCCAAATATAGACATAATTCACTATTATCTATTATCAAGTTTATATGAAATTTTATCATGTACGATTATCAGGAAATGCTGATGATGTACGATAGGCTAATAATAAGAGTGATCTAAAGATCACGATGGAATTCTAGAGCATGACAAAATCAAACAAAGCATCCAGTCCAGTAGCGTCATTAACTAACCCTTTTGATAAACAGAAAGAAGTTGAATTCATTATTCCTGGGCAGGTTGCGTACCAACCTGGTCTATATGAAGAAAGCCTAAAAAAAGGTTATCAGCTTATACAGCGCCCTAAAAAGGCTGCTGGGGTAAATGCGATTACTCGTCAGCATGCGAAAAAGCGCATGACGATTTGGGAGCGTATCTCGGTATTGACTGATGAAAGCCCAACGGTGTTATTTCAAAACTGGGGTAAGAACTTAGATGGCGCTTCTTTAGTGACTGCTGTGGTGAAAATCAACGGTCGTGATGTTGCTTTGTATGGTCATGATTTCACCGTGCGCGCAGGTTCTATGGATGCTACCAACGGTAAAAAATTAGCGCGTTTGTTTGAACTTGCAGGTAAGCGTAAGATTCCTTTAGTTGGGTTGAATGATAGTGCCGGTGCTTATGTGCCGGCAGGTGTGGGTGGTCTTGACGGTTATGCTGAGGCGTTCACTGCATTACGCAAAATTAGCGGTGTAGTGCCTTCTATTATGTGTATGTTTGGTTTCAATGCCGGTGGTGGTTCTTACCTACCCCGACAGGGCAGCTTCTTAATTCAGCCAAACGATACCTTCTTTGGCTTAACCGGTCCTGGGGTTGTTAAGTCGGTATTGGGTGAAGACGTAACTCCTGATGAATTGGGTGGCCCAAGTGTTCATAGCCAAAGTGGCGTAACCGACTTTGTGGTAAAAGACGAAGAAAGTGCACTTAAAAAAGTAAAACGCTTACTGAACTACATTCCTAATAATAATAGTGAATTTGCCCCATACCAAGAGACTTCTGATCCTGTAGATCGGAGAACTTGGGACATCGATATTCTATTAAAGAAAGCATTCAACAGCCCAAGTGGATTCAATACCCCACTCGACGTTTCTATTATGATCCAACAGTTATGCGATCACGGTGACTTTATGGAAATCCAGCCAGATCGTGCGCGTAATACAATTACCGCATTAGGCCGCATGGGCGGAAATGTGATTGGTTTTGTAGCGAATAACTCGGCGGTTTCTTCGGGCCAGATTGATATTGCTGCAGCGTATAAAAACGCGCGTTTCATCCGCTTTTGTAATCTATACAACATTCCTGTGATCTTTATGGAAGATACCACAGGTTTCTTACCGGGTAAGGATCAAGAGGCGCAAGGCATCGTGCAGGCTGGCCGTGCTATGTTGGATGCGATTATTGATTTACGTACACCGCGTTTCTTGTTGATTATTCGTAATGCCTTTGGCGGCGCTTACGCTTCTTATAACAACTATCCAACGGGTGCTGATTTTGTAATTGCCTTACCCTCTACTCGCGCAGCGGTAATGGGGCCAGCGGGTGTTGAGTTTGTATATAAAAATGAATTGCGGGCGATTCGCAGTGCAGTGAAAAATAAACAGCAAACGCCAGCATGGGCAAAAGAACAAGAAGCTTTATTAGCCAAGCGCTATGAAGAAGAACTAATGAATCCAAACGAAGCCTTAAGTTTAGGTTCTATTTCTCAAATTGTAATGCCAAGTGATTTGCGCAAAGTTTTATGTGAAAACATGAGCTTCCATTTGCGTCACTACACTCCAGAGCCATTGAATGCCGTTCAGCGAGAGTTCCATTAAATCAGCTCCATTAAGTTAGTCCATTAATCGTATTTGGAATTGTTAACTTAGAACACGCTTAAGCAATCAAACAAAAAGAATTTAAAGCCAAAGGCTTAGTAGGAATAGAACATGAGCAACGAACATTATTTAAATAATCCGCTAGTACACAAAGATCGTCGTTTAGTAAATGCCAATAATGAATGGGCGCAAAGTTTTGAGTGCAGCAACATGCGCCCACTAATTATTTGCCGAGGACCCATTCGTAAAGAAGCAATGGATGTGTTTGAAGAAATGGGCATCGAGCATTACGGCATTTTATTATCTGAAAAAGATTCCATCGTGTATCAAAATGCCTTGGCTCCAGAATTACGTCAGCTAACCGATCCGAAACGTGTTCACCGTGTGCCAGATTATACCGGTGTCGATAAAGAAGAACGTAACGTTCGCATTCAGCAAATTATTAACATCGCCCGGGCGAATAATTACAATTCAATTTTTACCGGTTATGGCTTTATGGCTGAAGATGAAACCATGGTTGCGGCGATGGAAGACGCTGGCCTTAATTTTATCGGCCCTTGTTCCAAAACCGTTCACGATGCCGGCCTTAAAGACGAAGCAAAACGTACTGCGTTAAAAGTAGGCGTCAGTGTTACTCCAGGTATCGATAATGCTACTGCCATTACCTTAGTTAAAAAATATCCTGATGAGAAAGCCTTATTAGCCTTAGTGAAAAAAGAAGGGCTTGATCTTGTAAAAGGTGCTTTTAATCAAACGCTTTTTGACAGTGCAGAAACCGCTGTAGAAAAAGCTGACCTTGTGTTGGCAGCTGGTTATAAAAAAGGTGTTGATCTATACACCACAGAAGAATTACAAGAAACGATTCGTGAACAAGTTATTGTAATGAGCCGTGACTATCCTGAAAATCGCATCCGTCTTAAGTGTATTGGCGGTGGCGGTGGTAAAGGCCAGCGAATTCTTCCTAACCCAACGTCTTTTGGCGGAGAAGCAGAAGAGAAAATCGCTAAAGTTGCAGAGCTTGCGCCGTCTTTGGTGTTAGAAATTTTAAATGAAGTTAAAGCCACAGGCCAAGGCGACAATAAAAACGTATTGATCGAACTGAACATTGAAACCACTCGTCACCAAGAAATTCAGGTGATTGGTAACGGTGAATGGAGCTTGGCATTAGGTGGTCGAGACTGCTCGCTGCAAATGCACGAACAAAAATTATTAGAAGTATCGGTGACTACAGAAGAACTTGAGAGCGCATTAACCGAAGCGGTAAAAGATGGTCGTGATGTTGAAGCGAAAGTATTAACTCAAGATTTGAAAACGCTGCATGCAATGGAAAAAGAATCAGAAGTCTTCGGTGAAGCGGTAGGCCTAGACAGCGTCTCGACCTTTGAGTGTATTGTTGATCGCGATAAGCATTTCTTTATGGAAATGAATACCCGTATTCAAGTAGAGCACCGCGTTACAGAATTATGTTATGCGCTGAAGTTTGTGAATCCAGAAAATGAAGATGAATTCTTCATGGTGGAATCACTAGTCGAAGCCATGGTGCTATTAGCCGCACACGGCCCGCGCTTGCCTAAGCCAGAGCGCATCAAACGTAATAATGCCTCGGTAGAAGCGCGTTTAAATGCGACTAACCAAGCCTTAGCACCGCACGCTGGCGGGATTATAGAAAACTGGTCAGATGCCGCAGCAGGCGAAATTCGCGACGACCAAGGTATTAGCTTGCACAATCCAGATACCGATGTATTCATGAAATATCATCTGGCAGGCGCTTACGACAGTAATATTGCTTTACTGCTAACGGTGGGCGAAAATCGTTTAGACAGCTATCAAGGATTGTCTGAAGTATTGCGCACGACCAAGCTAACGGGCAAAGACCTATCCACAAACCTCGAGTTTCACTATGGTTTGGTCAATTGGTTTTTGGGCAATAACATTAACGCTCGCCCGACAACGCGTTTTATCGTGCCGTATTTAACCGCGGTTGGTTTACTGAAACAAAAAGCCAATAATTTAGATCTTAATTTTGCTTACCAGCAGGTTTGTAATAAAGCCATGGCAGCGGTTAAAAGTGAAGATGCGAAAGCGGCTTTGCTTGATGTGCTGACTCGTAAACAACTTTTATTAACGCGTCCTTTAGAAAGTCTAATGGCCGAACCTCATGTGTTAGCTGGTTGGTTGAGTTTGAACCAAAAGTATTTTCAACAGAATGCCAAAGGTGAAATCATTTGGTTGGAAAATCCGGTTAAAGTATTAGCTGATGCATATCATTTTGTGAACATGAATTTTAATGCAGACAGCCCTGCTTCTAGTATGATCTGGGATCATGATTTAGAAGTATTGACCCAAGCATTGGATTTTTATGCCGAGCTAGAAACGCTATTATCAACGTCTAATTATGCTGATTTATGTAAACTGTTAGTGAAGAAAAAATCTCCTATTGAGACAATTGATCATGCACAGTGGTTGGCAATTCAATCAGCGCATTTGGGCTACCAAGCCGGTAATGAAATTTTATCGTTGTTGCCGTTCATTGGCATACAAACCCAATTTTTTGATTTGAGCGTGAATGAAGATTTAAGTATCCACATTCCAGACATGTTATTCAACGAAGAATTACAAGTCCAAATGGCGAAAGTATTAGTGCCACCACCGACTGCAAAGAGCGATGAAATTTTAGCGCCTACAGGAGGCATGTTTTACGCTTGTGAAGCACCAGGAATGCCACCACTTATTGAAAAAGGCAGTCACTTTGTTGCGGGTCAGCCGTTATACATAATTGAAGTGATGAAAATGTTTAATAAAGTGAATGCCCCGTTTTCTGGAACCGTTGATGAAGTGCTCGTTGAAACCGACGGTTCTATTATCAGTAAAGGCCAGGTGTTATTTAAAATTACACCCGATGAAAAAGCCGTTGAAGAAGCACCAGAAGTCATTACCGCACGCATAGAAGCGCAGACCTCTGAATTTTTAGATACCATTATTTTAGCAACGTCTGCATTAGCAAAATAACTTAATAGGAAACTAAAATCATGATAGTTGGATTAGATCATATTGCTATAGCGGTTCCCGATTTAGAAAAATCGATTAAGCGCTTTATGGAAGATTTTGGCCTAACCTTTAATGGCAAAGAAGATGTGCCTGCTGCTAAAACCAGCACGGCTTTTTTTCCGTTATCTGAAACCAGTATTGAATTGGTACACCCATTAAATGGCGAAGGTCCGATTCAAGGTTACTTAGATAAAAAAGGCGGTGGCATGCATCATTTGTGTTTCCGTAGTGATGATATTGAAGCCGATGTTGAGCGCTTAAAAACTAAGGGATATCAATTTTTATCCGACGCTCCAACGTTAGGTGCACATAATTGTAAGGTGATATTTATTCATCCTAAAAGTTGTGATGGCGTATTAATTGAACTCAACCAACCTCAAGACGATGCGGGTGAGCACTAATGTCTGATAAAAAAGTGATTGATACAAACGAATCTGAAAAAAAGTACACACTAGAAGAGTGGCAAGCCTTAGCAACCAAGCAAATGAAAGGCTTAACTCCAGAAGAGATGGAATGGCATACCCCAGAAGGTGTGCCGATTAAGGTGCTTTATACACAAGAAGACGTCAAAGATCTTAAATACGCCAATACTATGCCGGGTTTAGCACCTTATCTGCGTGGTCCGCAAGCAACTATGTATGCCGGTCGACCTTGGACAATTCGCCAATATGCGGGCTTTTCGACAGCAGAAGAATCCAATGCTTTTTATCGTAAAAACCTAGCTGCAGGTGCACAAGGTGTATCGGTTGCGTTCGATTTAGCAACACACCGTGGTTACGATTCTGATCATCCACGTGTTAGTGGTGATGTGGGTAAAGCCGGTGTAGCGATTGATTCTGTCGAAGATATGAAAATATTATTCGATGGTATTCCATTGGATAAAGTATCCGTTTCTATGACCATGAACGGCGCGGTACTACCGATTTTAGCGAGCTATATCGTTGCTGCTGAAGAACAAGGCGTTAGCCAAGATAAGTTATCGGGTACGATCCAAAATGACATTCTAAAAGAGTTCATGGTGCGTAATACCTATATTTATCCACCATCTGCTTCGATGAAAATCATTGGCGATATCATTGCCTATACCTCAGGTAATATGCCGAAATACAACAGTATTTCTATTTCTGGTTATCACATTCAAGAAGCCGGTGCAGATGCTGCACTCGAGTTGGCTTATACCTTAAGTGATGGTCGTGAGTATGTGCGTACCGCTTTAGCTGCAGGATTAGATGTCGATGCGTTTGCACCGCGTTTGTCCTTCTTCTGGGGCATCAGTATGAACTTCTATATGGAGATCGCTAAGCTGCGGGCAGGGCGTTTATTATGGAACCGCATCATGGCGGAATTCAAGCCAAAGAATCCTAAATCGTCGATGTTACGCACGCACTCGCAAACCTCAGGCTGGTCTCTAACCGAGCAAGACCCGTATAACAATGTCGTGCGTACAACCATTGAAGCCATGGCCGCTGTGTTTGGCGGAACTCAATCATTGCATACCAACGCATTGGATGAAGCCGTTGCTTTACCGACCGAGTTTTCTGCACGTATTGCCCGTAATACGCAGATTATTATTCAAGAAGAAACCGGCATTACTCAAGTGGTCGATCCTTGGGGCGGTTCTTATATGATGGAAAGCCTGACACAGCAAATGGCGGATAAAGCCTGGGCTTTAATTGAAGAAATTGAAGAAAAAGGCGGCATGGCTAAAGCCATTGAAGAAGGCTTACCTAAGCTTCGCATTGAAGAATCTGCGGCGCGCAAACAAGCACGTATTGACCGTGGCGAAGATGTGATTGTCGGTGTGAATAAGCATCAATTAAATGAAGAAGCGGATTTAGACATTTTAGAAGTGGATAACGTTGCGGTGCGTGATTCACAAATTGAACGCTTAACTAAGATTAAAGCGACGCGCGATACTGAAGCCGTTAATGAAGCTTTGGCCGATATTACCAAGGCGGCAAAGACGGGCGAAGGTAACCTGCTAGACTTAAGTGTGAAAGCTGCACGTTTGCGCGCAACGGTTGGTGAGATTTCAGACGCGATGGAAGAAGAATTCGGACGCTACAAAGCAGAAGCTCGTACTATCTCGGGTGTATATGGTGCTTCGTATGAAAACGATGAAGACTGGCAGGCTATTAAGTCGGACATCGAAAAATTTGAAAACGAACAAGGCCGTCGTCCGCGCATGTTAGTGTGCAAAATGGGACAAGACGGCCACGATCGCGGGGCGAAAGTCATTGCCACGGCGTTTGCCGATGTGGGCTTTGATATCGATTTATCACCGATGTTTTCGACGCCAGAAGAAGTTGCTAAACAAGCGATTGAAAATGATGTTCATGTTATTGGCGTATCGTCATTAGCCGCAGGTCATAAAACGTTAATTCCTTCTTTGATCGCTGCGTTAAAAGCACAAGGTGCTGATGATATTATCGTGGTTGCCGGTGGTGTGATTCCCAAGCAAGATTACGATTATTTATGGGATGCAGGGGTTAAAGGGATTTTTGGCCCAGGCACTAAAATTCCAGTGAGTGCTCGTGCTGTATTAAATTCGATTCGAGAAGCACAGGCTTAATTCTCAAGTTTAGAATCTATTAGTAATACCGTAATTCACTTGCGATCGCTATTGGGTACATCGTTTTACGACACGCCGTAAATACATCCATGTAGGCTCGTACACCCCCTCCCTGGGGTGTGACGGTCTTAAACGATGCACCCAATTTCAATCCGTGAATTACTCGTACAATGCTAGATTTATCCGTAAATTTCGTCATTAAACCGTAAGACTTTAAACGATTAGGCCAAACCATGATTGATTTGGAAAAACTAAAAAGCGGAAATCGTCGAGCCTTAGCCAAGGCGATTACACTGGTTGAAAGTAAGCTCGACCAGCACCGTATTGACGCTCAAGAGATTCTTAATCAACTGCTGCCTCATACCGGCAACAGCATTCGCATCGGTATTTCTGGTGTCCCCGGAGTGGGTAAATCGACCTTTATTGAAGCTTTTGGTCAGTACCTTATTTCGCAAGGTAAAAAAGTCGCGGTTCTGGCGGTTGATCCTAGCTCGCCATTACGCGGTGGCAGTATTTTAGGCGATAAAACTCGCATGGAAATGTTATCGCGCGAAGATAATGCATTTATTCGTCCGTCGCCCAGCGAAGGTGCACTTGGCGGTGTTGCGCAAAAAACCCGTGAAACCATGTTGTTATGCGAAGCAGCAGGCTACGACGTTATTCTGGTTGAAACCGTAGGTGTCGGGCAGTCGGAATACGAAGTTGCCGCCATGGTCGATTTCTTCCTTGTTTTGATGCTGCCCAATGCAGGCGATGAACTGCAAGGCATCAAGCGCGGCATCATGGAACTGGCCGATGCCCTAGTGATTAACAAAGCCGATGGTGACAGTTTATCGCTGGCGAACCAAACCAAAGGGCATTACAAAAATGCCTTTAAGCTGATGAAGCAAAGTAACTTTTGGATGCCAAGAGTTAAAACTTGTTCAGCGTTGAATAACGAACGCATTGAAGATATTTGGTTGATGATTAGCGATTATCAAAAAAAGGCCAATGACAATATCAACGCGGGCATAACGGCTTTTGCTGAAAAACGTGCGCGTCAAAATAGTGAATGGTTGAAGAAATTGATTCACGAAATGCTAGAGCTAAAGTTAAAACAAAACCCGCAAGTGAAAGAGCGTTTACCGCAGTTACAAGATGATGTGTTAAATAATAAAGTCACTGCTTATAATGCAGCGCAAGAAATTATCGACTTACTCTAGATACATTTTAAATACACACTTAGCACGTTGTTAAACCATGAATTCTAATAAAACAGATTTACAGAATATAAAAAATATCAGTAACAAACTAACCCAGTTTTTTGGTGAGCATCTTCCGATTACCCAATTTATGGAATTAGATGTTGAACTTTATGACGGCCAAACATTAATTCTAACTGCGCCGCTTGCGCCGAGTATCAATGATAAACAAACGGCATTTGGTGGCAGTTTATACAATGTCGCAGTCATGGCGTGTTGGGGAATGGTCTATCTAAAGACACAAGAGAAAGGCATTCAGTGCAACCAAGTTGTGACTGAAGGCAGTGTGAAATACATAGCCCCTGTTACAGGAAGATTACGTGCAATTTGTCATGCACCAAGTGATGAAGAGTTGATGGATTTTTTTGCTAATTTTGATGAGAAGGGCAGAGCAAAGATTTCATTAAATGCAGTGATCTACGACGATACAAGCATGATGGCCATTGACGCAGAAACAAAACCAGCGGTTAAGTTTACGGGCCAATATGCCATCTTAAAAAATTAAATAAGCGTTTTATTGTTGTTTGAATGGCGCTGAATATTAATTATTCAGCGCCCTCTATTTCCAAAGGCTTGGCTGCTTCTAAAGACTCATCTGTTTTCTCAGCCTTGTCTGAAACCTGTAAAGATTCAATCTGATTATCGTTATCGAGTTGTGTCTTTACAGGAGACAAAAAATCCAAAATTAAACGGCCAATATAATTTGCATCGGTTCCCAATTTTAATGAATGCAGCGCTTGAATATAAACAGACTCCTCAATATCATTTGCACGGCGCGCGAGTAAACGCTCACTATATTCAGCATTGAACTCCGGATGTCCCTGCAGCGTTACAATATGCTCGCCGATTGTGAAACCGGCATAAGGGCAAAAATCATCCCCTAGAAAGTTTCTCGCCATAGGAGGAAGCTTTACCACTTGGTCTTTATGACTATAAATTAAATCCAAGTATTTAGGTAAAGACTGACAGAAAGGAGAGTCGGGGATGGTTAATAATGAACGCACACCTACGCCCCAGCCTTTGTCACTCTTTTCAACTTTACCACCCAAAGCCTGAGCGATAATTTGATGGCCAAAACACACACCTAAAAGCTTTGTCTCAGCTTTATCGGCTTCAATAATCCAGTTTGAAAGTGCTTCAATCCAATCATGATCTTCGTAAGCACCGGCTTTTGAGCCCGTTACTACGTACGCATCACATTCATCTAAAAAAACTGGAAACTCACCTTGCTGAACTTGATAATAAACAAACTCTAAGTCAGAGCTTTGAACATTATTTCCCTCCAGTTGAGTAAAGTATTGCTCAAACATCAAACCGTAAGAACCATACTCTTTGATAAATTCATCATACAAAATATCAGTTTCTAATAAACCAATTCTCATTTTCTAAGCTCCTTATTATTCTTATACAGAACCCATTCTCTAAAGACATATACGTTTAATGACGTGTTTGTGAATCGTTCACAATAAACTGACTCGCGTCTTTTCGTCTCAAAGGTCCAATAATATGTTCCAACCCATTAATTTTTACTTCTAAAGCTAAAGCAAGCAACATGCCTAGGCGTCCTTCAGGGAAGCCTTTTTTAGCGAACCATAGAAGATATTCTTCAGGGACGTCAATAATCACTCGTCCTTGGTATTTACCAAAAGGCATAAAATCGTTGGCCAGTGCCAATAAGTCTTCTTTTTCAAACATCTACATAATCATCTTTTGATAGCTGACTTTCCCATAGTATCACTTGCGAAAATTATGTGCTTTAACGATACTACCGCCCTTTTTTTAATAATCTAATCATACTGGCTTGATCTTAGACAAGAGAACCTTGTAAAAGGTCTAAACAGAATGAAAATTAACGTAATTTAGGAGCCCTTAAATGGCTATTGCAAAAGATACCGTAGTTCAATTTCATTACACACTAAAAGATGCAGACGGCACTGTCATTGAAGCGTCGCATGGTGCAGGTGAACCAATGGCTTACCTGCATGGCCATGGCAACATAATTCCAGGTCTAGAAGAAGAAATGCTGGGTAAAGAAGTAGGCGCAGAGTTCACTGCAACAGTTTCTCCAGAAAAAGCCTATGGCCAGCGTGATGAAACGGCTATTCAGCGCATTCCAGTAAAGCACTTGCAAGGCGCTAAAAAATGGAAAAAAGGCATGGTTGCACATGTAGAAACAGACCAAGGCCCGCGCCAGGTTACGGTCATTAAAGTAGGTAAGTTCATGGTCGATGTGGATGCAAACCATCCATTTGCGGGTAAAGAACTGACTTTCGAAGTAAAGGTTGAAGAAGTGCGTGAAGCGACAGCAGAAGAAATTCAGCATGGACACGCCCATGGACTAGGTGGTCACCAACACTAAATCATTAAAAGTTGGTAAACCGTAAGGATTGGCTATACTTGTCTTAATAACATTTAATGCAGGTATAGTATGGATCAAGCCATGCAAACAGAAGGTCAGCGCAAACTGCCTTCTTTAGAAGATTCATTGCGGTTAGGTCAGAGCTTTCACCTTGAATTTGAAGGGTTGCCGGCATTAAATGGCGGGTATCATTTATGGGGAGTATGCCCCAATCAATCGATGATGGTATCCGCGCCGCAATTAGAACTCAGTAATCAACTGTTAAATACTGCAGTTAAAGCCCGTTTATTCATCAAACAACTCGATAGCGCTTGTGCGTTTCGTACCACCGTATCTAATCTGTGCGCTGGTCCCTCTGTTTATCTACACCTCACAATGCCCGATAGCATGGTGACTGGTGAAGTTAGAAGAACAGATCGAGTCACCCTCTATTTGCCTTGTGAACTCCAATATCCTCATACTCGTGAACCAGCAATCGACAGTATTAAAAAAGGTTCTATTGAGGCAACTACTAAAGCTTCATCGCAGAAAGTAAATAAAGCTGAAATTTTAGACGCCAGTATCAAAGGATGTCGTATCAATACGCTTGCGAGTGATTTAAGAGTAGGAGATATCACCACAATAATCGTAGATATTAATATTTTTGATGTTCAGCAAACCCTTAAGCTGCCTGCAATGGTGCGCTCTCGCAAAGAAACAGAAGAAGGCTATTCTTTAGGGGCGCAGTTTTTAGAAATGAAAGATTGTGATCGAATTACACTAAGTAGTTATTTGCAGAAGCACCGTTAACAATCTTTTAATATTTGTCCTTTTGTAACTCATACTAAATAAGCATAAGAATATGAACAGTAAATCTTTAACAAGCGACCAGCTTTAATTATGAAAGCATTTTTATCTATGCGTAATGCAATTAATAAATTACTAGCATCGATTACTAATATTAAAAGCATTAGTGATAATGAGCAGCGTTTTTTGTTGGCAACTGATGATTATTTATTATCAGCTTGGGAATGGAACTTAGATACAGGGCTTATACGCTTTAATCAAAAGTTTTTTGAAAGAGCGGGTGGCCGTGTTAGTGGTAAGGTTGAAACTGACGGGCTAGGTGATCATGCAGTCGTTATGTTTGATTGGATAAAAGAACGAGTTCATCCACAAGATAAAGACAATGTATTGCAAGAGGTCAATGATTACTTAAAAGGGAATAAAGCTTCTTTAGATGTTGCCTTTAGAGTTTATGATGCGAACTACCAATGTTTAAAAGTGCACTGTCGAGGTACTTTTGCCCATAATGAAAAAAATAGAATACTAGGAATATTTACTTTTTTATCGGTTGCAGAACAAATTGAAGATGAGTTAAACCGCTACTTATCCATTGAGCGTTTAATGACAGAGTTGTCGAAAGCTTTTTTAAATTCGGCAAGTGAAGATGTAGAAAAAACTCTCATTTCAGGCCTTCAGCTACTTACTAGCAGTATAGGCGGTATTCGTAGTTGCCTTATTCATCGTGAAGACAATCAAAAGATAGAAATGGTCAATGCCTATGAGTGGTCTGAAACTCATAAAGGCTCGATGAGCCAATATATAAAGAACCTCAACCCTGATGAAGTAGAAGAGTTTTGCCATCTGCTATCGTCAAAAAATACCATATTCATGCCAGACTCTGAATTAGATATATCCTCACAGGAGAATATTCTGGCAGGCATGAACTCAGCTATGGTAATTGCATTGCCCATGCATGGAAATGCTACTGGCCAAGGGTGTTTATTTTTAGGGTTCGACTATTTTTCAGATCCATGGCGTAAAGAAGATTTAAGCCTATTGCGCAGTGCTGCAGATTTATTTTTTATTATTTTAGATAGAGAATCTGTACAAGCTAAGCTATTGGCTCGACAAGAAATACTGTTAGAAAATCAAGCTGTTGCAAAAATTGGTAGCTGGGTCGTTGATGGTGGCAGTAAATTATTACAATGTACTCCAGAGGTCTATAGGATTTTTGAACTCGAAGAAAACTGCGTAATTGATTTTGATTTGTTTTTTAGATTACTGCACCCAGAAGATCGAGAAGAAGCAATTTCATTAATAAAAACATCCAATGAAACAAAAAAATCTTATGATTTATCCTACCGAATAATTACAGAAAAAGGACAGTTAAAGCATATTCATGGATGTAGCCAAGCGATATTAGATAACCACGGAAAGTTAATACGACTTGTTGGCTCTATAATGGATGTAACCGAGCATAAACTAGCCGATGAAAGAAATCGTTTATCGGCCATAATGTTTGAATCAACTCAAGAAGGCGCAATAATTACCGATAAAAAATCTCGAATTATTGCAGTAAACCAAGCTTTTACAAAAATCACAGGTTACAGTGAAGAAGAAGTTTTAGGTAAAAACCCCAATCTTTTAAGTTCAGGCCAGCACGATAAAAGCTTTTATGACAAGATGCATAATTCCTTAAAAAAGAATGGAACTTGGCAAGGTGAAATCTGGAATCAGCGTAAAGATGGTGATAGTTATCCAGAATGGTTAGCTATTAAATCCGTTTATGATGAAAATAAAAACGTTATAAATTATGTGGCCGTTTTTTCAGATATTAGTGAGCTGAAAAAGACACAAGAACAAATAGAACATTTATCTCATTACGATTCTTTAACGGGGCTACCGAATAGATTCTATTTTCAGTCTCGTTTATCACATTCTTTAGAGTTAGCTAAGAGAAAAAATACCAAGCTTGCGGTTATCTATATAAATCTAGATCACTTCAAAAATATTAATGACAGCTTGGGCCATAGTATTGGAGATGAAGTTCTGGTCGTCGTTACAGAGCGTTTAACAAAACGTTTGCGAGAAGCAGATACTTTAGCTCGAATGGGCGGCGATGAATTTATAATGCTATTAGAACAAATAGACACTATAGAAGAGGCTTCTCATGTCGCGCAAACACTTCTAAAAATATTTTCTATGCCAGTGATTTTGCAAGATGGAGAAAGTGTATTCATTGGAGCAAGCATAGGGATTAGTAGTTACCCCAGTGACGGAGCGACGGCGTCTGGGTTAATCAGTTATGCCGACGCAGCCGTTACCAAAGCCAAGGAAAATGGTCGTAATACTATTTGTTTTTACACCTCAGAATTAACACAAGCTGCACAAGAAAGAATGCAGTTAGAAAGTGAGCTGCGTAGGGCGCTGATAGAAGAAAATGAGCTTCAGCTCTATTATCAGCCTCAAGTAAGTATGATTAATAATAAAATTGTTGGAGCTGAAGCACTATTACGTTGGCATCACCCTCAAAATGGTGTTGTTTCACCAATGGTATTCTTACCCGTTGCTGAAAAAAGTGGCTTAATGGCGGCTATAGATTATTGGGTTTTTGAGACGGCGTGCAAGCAGCAAGCTGTTTGGAAAAAAGCGGGCTTTAGCGACTTTATTTTAGCGATCAACATTACCAAGTACAGTTTTATGGATGTGAGTTTTATAGATAACATTAAGAGTGTTATTGATAAAACAGGTGTGGACCCTAAAACTATCGAATTAGAAATTACAGAAGGGGCTTTGATTGAGCCAGGGCCACATGTTATTGAAACAATTGCTGAACTCAATGAGCTGGGTTTCACATTGGCTATCGACGACTTTGGCACAGGGTATTCTTCTTTAGCCTACTTGCAGCGCTTTAATGTGGATAAGTTAAAAATTGACCGCAGTTTTGTAAAAGATGTGCTGGTGGACTCTCAAGGTGAAGCGATTACAACAGCCATTATTTCGATGGCAAAAAGTCTAAATTTGCAGATCTTGGCAGAAGGTGTAGAAACTAAAGAGCAGTTAGCCTTACTTAAAGAAAAAGGCTGCGAAGTCTATCAAGGGTTCTATTTTTCAAGACCGATTCAAGTCGATGCTTTTGAAGATTTAATGCGAGACTATAAACCATCGTTGTAATCTTTGAACATGCCAGTGTGCAAACTAACGTTAGAAGTTAAAGCCAATAAAGTAGAGGGCAGAAGGCAGAAATCAGAAGCAAGAAAAAAAGCCCAAGCAAGATTAAAAAACAATCTTGCTTGGGTTTTTTTGTGAATAAAAAACTGAAATTTCACAAACTCAGTTATCTACAATTTGAGTTATTCGTAAGTACAAAGGTAAGCCGTATCAGTTTTAACCTGAACACCAAAGCTTACGTTCGCATCAACACTAAAGCTTTCGCCAGATTTAAAAGTAACCCACTCATCGCTGCCAGGAAGCTTAATGATTAAAGCGCCAGCAACAACAGTCATGACTTCTTTTTGGCTCGTGCCAAACTCATACTCACCAGGAGCCATAACACCAACGGTTGAAGGCAGCTCTTCACCCTTAAAGGCGATGGATTTAACGTTGCCGTCGAAATATTCATTTACATCAAACATAAAATTTCCTTTACAGGTTTGGGGAGTTTTCTTTAGTTAAAAGAGTCTTTAAATAGGCTGCGGATTATATCACAGAGTTGAAAACGGCATAATTTGAACGGCTGGGATACGTCGGATAAATCGATAAAACCTGACTAATTGGTAAAATTTGAAGAAAGGGGGCGATTTATTTTTAAAAGTGCGTATAATTCGCCTCTCTCAAATCTGCTGGTTTTTTTGGGCTAG
>OJEO01000399.1_pt1 | contig 16255 bp, 15 predicted proteins | sample 1593621 | NCBI WGS metagenome assembly OJEO01 (sample SAMN05416875, study PRJEB24817) | seawater metagenome | isolation source: Sea water | place: Canada:Atlantic | collected 2013-11
ATCTACACGTAAGGAGTCGTCGGCAGCGTCAGATGTGTATAAGAGACAGATTGTGCAGAGCCAAAAATAATTCAGACCGTCTGGGGAGTTGGTTATAAACTTAATTCAGCCGGTGTAATGCCTTCAACAGCATAGTAAGGAATTTCCTTCGATGAAAATATCACTTTATCAACGCTTAGCATTAACACTCTGTGCTACTTTCATGGTTATGGCCTCATTACTCGTTGCTTGGAGTAATACGTTAGTACAGCAATCAAAGTACCAAGCAGAACAAAAATTACACGTCAATCTTGCAGAGCATCTAGCCCATGATAACCCATTATTACAAGACGGTGTTTATGATAAAGCGGCCCTAGAAAACCTGTTTCATACACTGATGCTGCTAGGCCCTTCTTTTGAGTTTTACTTTTTAGATGTTCAAGGAAATATTTTAACCTATTCCGCTGATCCAGATAAAATCAAGCGGCAATCTGTTTCTCTGATACCGTTGAAAAAGCTTATTGATAAACCGCAACAAGTGCCTATTTTTGGCGATGATCCTCGAGATATAAACAATAAAAAAATATTTTCGGTCTCCCCTGTTTACCAAGGTGATCTGTTGCAAGGGTATTTATATATTATTATTGGTGGCGAAATATATGATTCTATTTTTAGCCAAGTGCAAGCCGATAAAGATTTACAAAAATATGGTGCATTTGTTGTTAGCGGATTATTTCTGTTTTTATTGGTCTTATTAGCCGTTTTTCGTTATTTCACTCGTCCAGTAAGAGAACTAGCACAACAAATGCAAGCCCTTAAAGCGGTGAAATTTGACCAAAGCCAAGTTCAATTGAAACAATGGGGCTCAGAGGCAAGCCAGCATATTGAAAGTAATGAGGTTCACTTTCTTGGCGCTACGTTCAATGACATGGTGGTGCAAATCAATCAGCAGCTTTCATTGTTAACTGAAAACGACCGGATCCGCCGAGAGTTATTAGCTCACTTGTCTCATGATCTACGGACTCCACTAGCGACAATGCAGGGGTATATTGAATTATTAGCGATTAAAGGTGATGATTTATCCCACGTAGAAAAACAAGATTATTTAGCGACAGTTCAGCGTAATGTTAGTCAACTTAAGCGCCTTATTGACCAAATATTTGAACTAGCCCATTTAGAAAATGGTCAAGTGACTGTCAACCTAGAAACCTTTCCTATTGGTGAGTTATTACATGATATATTGGCTAAGTTTACCCTAAAAGCAGCTGACAAAAATATTGCTTTAAGCCTACAACCTCAGCCTTGCCAATTCATTGTTTACTCTGACATCGCTAAATTAGAACGGATAATGACAAATTTATTAGAAAATGCCATTAGACATACCGACAATGGTGGCAACATTGTGATGACAGTCACTCAATTGTCCACACAAGTTAAAGTAAGCGTAACTGATAATGGTAGTGGTATAAGTAAAGAGGATATTGCTTATATATTCGATGCGAGATATAGAGCGAGTAATGCTATAGAAGATAATGCACAGCATGCAGGTTTAGGTTTGGCAATTAGCCAAAAATTATCACAAGTAATCAACTCTGAACTCATGGTTAAAAGTGAGCTGGGCAATGGCAGCAGCTTTTCATTATCAATCCCCATGTTACCTCAGTAAGAAAACAAACAACTGAAACAAAGGCATTTTTAAGCAAGGCACTGATTAAAGCAAATGATTTATTTGCCTACCGCATTAACATTGGGTTTGTGCGGTTAGTGCCAAAATGTCTTGTTGAGCATCAATAAGTTGTTTGCTGACTACTTTTTTGTGCTTAATTGCCTCGGCTAGCTCAATAAAGTGCATGGCATTATTTTGCTCTGCCACCATGACATTGGACATACCGTCGATAAGTGCTTGCACTGCAGCTACTCCCATTTTTGTTGCTAATATTCGATCTTTAGCAATAGGCGATCCACCTCGCTGTATATGCCCTAGTATGCAAGGTGTGCACTCAATATCAGCTTGCAGGTGTAATTGTTTCGCTAATTCTGCTGCCCCGCCCGGCCACAGGTTTTCGGCGATAACAATAATATAACTTGAATGACGATTTTTCTTCGCTGTAGTAATTTCTGCCGCTAAATGCTGTAACTTTAACGATTGTTCATTCGCGTTAAAATTTTCAAAAGATAATACCTGTTCTGCCGCACAAGCTATGCCGACATTGAATGTTATATGACCACAATGTCGCCCCATCAACTCAACTATAAATATCCGTTCAAAAGCATCGGCGGTATCACGAATTTTATCAATGGCTTCTATGCCTGTGTTTACCGCGGTGGCAAAGCCTATGGTGTAGTCAGTGCCATCGAGATCATTATCTATCGTTCCTGGTACGCCAATCATCTGACCTGACCAATATTGTTTAAGCGCCAATAAGCCAGAAAACGAGCCATCACCACCAATGACTACAAGCGCGTCAATATCTTTAGCCCTCAGCGTATCTGCCGCCAATTTCAAGCCTTTTTCTTCTAACATTAACGGACAACGAGCACTCTTCAATATCGTTCCGCCAAAGTGAATAATACCATTCACTTTTATTAGAGAGAGTGATTCAGCCATACCGATATATTCTTCACATACCAAGCCGTTATAACCATGATAAAAACCAATCACTTCAATATGATAATGATGAGCTGCTAATACAACTGAACGTATTGCTGCATTCATCCCAGGAGCATCACCACCACTAGTTAATAGTGCAATGCGCTTCATTGGCTTAGCTGGCTTAGTTGGCTTGTTGGTCATTTTATTTACTCTATGTTGCGAGAGTGATCACACAGGGTTATCTTATAAAGTACAAGATTTCATAGGCAATTAATACCCGCCGTATAAAGTTATGGCTATAGTGAGGATAAAAAAGGAGATTGGTCTGTAAGTAAAAATGCAAACGCCATTGCTAACCACCGTAAATGGCGATTAGCAATGGCGAGTAATATAATTGAACAGATAGTTTACTGGGGCTGAGTGAAGCCCAAATTAAGCGAAACGATATAGATATTAGCTGTAACTAACTCTTACCGGAATAGTTAATACCTGCTTGCCTTTGTGTTTAAGCCAGAAATAAATCAAAACAAAGGTTAATAATGCTAAGGCAATGGTAATACTGGCACTTAATGGTGCGGCCAAGAAATTACCAATTTGATAACATAGCGTTGACACTAAATAAGCAAAAACAAAGCTCCATACTCCAGCAAACCCCGCCCAGCGACTACCCACTTCATTTTTTATTGCTCCCATCGCAGCTACGCAAGGGGTATAAAGCAAGATAAATAATAAATAACTAAAAGCACCTAACTGACTAACAAAGGCTAATTGCATACGTTGATATGTCGTTAATTCAACGCCTTGCTCTTCAGCTGCAAGATTTAAATCACTGACTTCTCCAACACTGATCCCCAAAGGATCATCAGGAGCAATACCAAATAAATTCTCTTTTATACTGTCAGTAGCTTCCCGCCAACTTTGCACCAATGAAGGATCATCGCCACCTTCTGAGGCATGTGGAGAATATAAATTATTAAATGTAGCAACCAGTACTTCTTTAGCAAATATACCTGTGATTATACCGACGCCAGCTTGCCAATTATCTTCTTGCACACCCATAGGTGCCAAGAGTGGCATAACAACTTTTGCCCCTTGGCTCAATACTGAGTTTTCACTATCTTGACTACCAAATTTACCGTCAATACCGATAGAGTTAAAAAAGTTTAGTAAACACACTACAATCACAATGGTTTTACCTGCACCGGTAACAAAACTACTTGTGCGTTGCCAAACACGCTGACTAAGTGCAGTAATTTTTGGCATCTCGTACGGCGGCAATTCCATAATATTTAAAGACGTTGTGCCTGATAATACCGTTTTCTTTAATAAGAAGCCGGTGAATATAGCGGCGGCAATACCAACTAAGTACAATAAAAACACCAAGTTTTGGCCGTTATCAGGAAAGAATGCCGCAGCAAATAGTGCATAAACAGGTAACCTTGCTCCACATGACATAAAAGGAGCCATCATTACAGTCGTAATGCGTTCTCGTTCACTATCAAGAATTCTGGCAGACATTACCGCGGGAACAGTACAACCAAAACCAACAATCAATGGAACAAAAGCTTTCCCAGGCAAACCAATTTTTTGCATCAAGCTATCAACAACAAAAGCAGCGCGGGCTAAATAACCAGAGCTTTCAAGCAATGATAAACCGATAAATAAACAGGCAATAATAGGAATAAAGGTTGCCACCGTTTGCATGCCACTGCCTAGTCCTTCCACAATAGTGAGTATCCATTGTGGCAGATCTAATGGAGCAAGAATGTGTAGTGGATAATCAACAAATAATGTTCCACTAAGAATATCGAAAAAGTCGATAAAGGCACTACCGACATTAATGGCAAACATAAAGAGTAAATACATCATTCCAAGGAATACTGGAATACCTGTAATTGGGTGCAATACGAAACTATCTATTTTTTCTGAAAAGGGTTTATTGCTACATGTTGGATTGGAAAAGGCTGCATTTGTAGCTTCAACACTACTGACACGCGCAAGCATATCCGAAATGTAATCATAACGAGCTTGCATTACTTTTACACTGGACTCAGGTTTATTTTGTTGCTCAGCCTGGGAACTTTCAATAATTTTTTGATGAACGTCTGATAGCACATCGGTCATTTGACCAAGTGCTTGTTGCACTTTTATTAGTGCATCATCGCGTTGTGCACTGATAGCAACGACAGGACAACCTAATTCAGCTGACAATTGCGAGGTATCAATTTCTAAGTTTTTTTGTCGGTCAATTTTATTAAGTACCACTATCATAGGTACCCCTAGCTCTAATAACTGGCTAGTTAAATAAAGTTGACGACTGAGCTGATTAACATCAACAACATTGACTAAAAAATCAATATCATTGTCTTGCAGAAATGATTGAGAAATAGTGAGATCTTTACCTTGCTCGGCATGACGTTCCAATGAACTTAAACCAGGAAGATCCGATAAATAGGCAGCCTGCTTATTTAAGGTTATTTTCGTTTTTTTAGCTGCAACAGTAACACCAGACCAATTACCTACGTTTTGCTTACTCTGCTTTTTATTGCTCTCGCTGTCTGATAATAACAGGTTAAATAGCGTACTTTTGCCTGAGTTGGCAAAACCAACCAGTGCGAAATGTTTTGATTGTGTCACGGAAAAATTCTTTTTGGTTGCTTGGTAAGAATGATTAAGTCATTCATTGATTAAAAATTAACGCCAATTTGCTCTGCGATATCACGTTGAATGCTAATTTTAGTATTGTGTAAGCGAAAAGCCATTGGACCATTAAAAGGCGCTTTGTGCGCTAATGATACATGTGATCTCAGCGTGAAACCCTGTTCAATTAATTGAGCAGCAATAGTTTCATCTTTCGGCAGCGCACTAATTTTGGCTGGTTTATTTAAGGGAAGTTCAGCTAGCGTCATGATATAAATCCAAAAAATCAAATTCATTTTACCCGAAGGTGTAACCTAAGAGCTAATGATAATTACTATTATTTAGATAATAGCATTTAGTCGCACAATACAACAGCAAAAGCTGCTTTACTCGCTTGATTTTGATCAAGTTAGCCTTGATAAAATCTAAGCAACAATAATAACTAGTTTTCGTATAGTGCTATTATCGGATCGTCTTATTATTAAGCAACCAATAAGAATAATACGCTAAACCGATGCTAAAAAAGGACAAAGCAGCCACTATTTTACCTGTTAGTGTTTAATTAAATTACTGAAACTAACCTCTTTAACTAAATGCTTTTTAGCGCCATAAGCAATGCGATGAGTACCATGACAACGAGCACATGCTAATACAGCTAACGTTCCAAGATCACGTCCTTGTTGTTTCGCTGTACCTGACTCTAAAGAGGTTTTCAAACTACTCAGTGTTTTCTTCATCACTTCATTTGGGTATGGCTTTCGATCTTTTTTATGGCAATCAACACAAGTTTCACCCAGGGTGACCATTTCATCATTAAGACTAGCTAAAGATGATAATGCTAATGATTTATTACCATCTTGTGCTGAAATTTTTATCTGGTTTACTTGCCTAGTCAGTGTATCCATATGTTCAATAAAACTCAGTTCAGGGGAAATTTTAATCTTCGAGAAGTCTGGCGTTCTATAGGTCAACGCCGTCATGGCTTGATAATCATCATGACAAGAATCACAGCTTTGTTGTAATGCTTTATGCTGAATTAAAACCGAAGAGAAATCTTGTTGCGCGCTAGCAAGGTTCAAGTCTTCTATTGTGTTTATTGCTAATTTTTTTTGCCAAGCTGGCACCATATCAGCAATTTTAAGGTAGTGTTCGCTTAGCTGTTCTGACCATAGTTGTAAATGTTCTGCATCTTGTTGATTCGCATAGAACTCTACCGCCTGCATTTCTCGACGGAGTTTAAACATATTATGTAGCCAAACTTGACGCTTATTTTCAGGTTTATACCACTTTGCCAATTCAGCCGGTGGGGTTTTAATCAACTTGGCTTTATCTTGGTGTTTATAAACCAGTCCTGCGATCAGCAGTAAGATAATAGTTTGTAAAATAATAATATAACGCCAACGCATAACTAAGTACTCTGTTCAATTTATTGACTCAGTGTAAACAAATTGAAGATTATGGTTATTGATCTAGTACCACAAAAGCGCCTTAAGGCGCTTGTGTGCTACTAGGGCCCGCTGAATATTCATTGCGCAAATATTCAGGTTACAAGTCTAAAATGAAAAGCGTACGCCAATAGCGCCATCAACGTTGAATTTAAAGCCATCATCAAAATCTGCAACCGGCTGTACTTGCCCATATAAATCCCAGCCTTTAGCAAAGTACCAAGAAATTCCCACAGGAGCTCGAACACCAAAACCATCATCCCACTTAGTCCAGCCACCACCAGCAAAATACCAAGATAAGGGCGCTTTATTATCAAATCGACCGGTTTTAATTAAATAATCAACGGCAAAACCGCTATCACCCAAGACGACGTTATAGCGATCTATTTGCGCAACAAGGCTTAGATCCATATCAAGTGCAGCACCAATTTTCATCTCCGCTTGCGCAAAGTGAGGTAAAGATGAAAGTAGTATAAAAATAGCAACCAACAGGAGTTTTTTCACAGGTATTCCTTAAGTTTATAAGAGTATATTTAATAAAATTTTCGCTATTTTAGTGCCTTTCTATGCCAAAGCAAGCAAACTAATAAAACATTAATGACACTAGTGAACACAACAGCCTCAACTTAGGGATTTATTATCTCTGCTTATCCTTTTATCTGCTTCCTTAAACTAATTTAAAGTAACGAGGGCATTCTCCTCTAGGTTACTAAAGTGTAACGGCTACTTGTTAACACCAATCACAGTCTTTACTATGAGCTACAAATTCGAACTATTAATACAAACTCAGGTTGTCCATGTTTACACAAATAACAAAGAAAAATATTAAAAATCTATGCGCTATTGCCAGCATCGCCACTGTAAGTTTAGGACTTGCTAACTCAGCCAATGCTACTATTGTGGAAATAAAAACATCACTGAGCGATGAAAGTATTGAAGTTAATTTGTTTGATACAACAACACCTGAAACGGTAAAAAACTTTCTTAACTATATTGATAACGGCCATTACAATAATTCGGTTGTCCACAGAGTTTCTCCTAATTTTGTTGTGCAAGCGGGTGGTTATCAATTTACGGGTGCATGGCCATTAACAGCGCTAGCACCCAATGCCGCCGTCGTAAACGAACCGATTTATTCTAATGTAAAAGGTACGATTGCCATGGCTAAAAAAGGCAATGATGTTAACAGCGCCACCAACCAATGGTTTTTTAATTTAAAAGATAACAATGACACCTCAGAATCTAATAACTTAGATCGGCAAAATGGTGGTTTCACCGTCTTTGGTCAAGTTATCAAAGGTTTTGATATCATCGAAAAAATAGCCCTGATACAAAACCTCTGTACAAATGGCGCTTTACAGGGCATTCCTATGATAATTGAAAGTAATAAAACATGTACTGATATGGACGTCCCGGGTACGGAAAATTTTGTTGTCATTGAACGAGTAGCAGTGAAAGATCCATCAAACGTAACAGACAGCGACTTAAATCCTCTACTATCAAAATATCCTGATAGTGATGGTGATGGCGTAAAAGATATTAATGACGCTTTTCCAAATGACCCTTTAGAATCAATTGATACTGACTTAGATGGTACAGGGAATAATGCAGATACCGATGATGATAATGATGGAGTGCTCGATATTAACGATGCATTTCCTCTCGACTCTACTAAACATACAAAAGAAAGCACAAAGAGCGGTGGTTCAATCACGTGGTTTACATTAGCAATGTTAGCATTAGTATCTACACGAAGACGTTTTTTAAAACGCTAAAAACACATACCTTTTTATATTGATGTGTTTTATAAGTTAAATAATAACAAAGGCCGCCTGTCATATTATGATAGGCGGCCTTTTTTATTGACATACGTTTATTAATTAACTCTGCGAACTATTAACCTCTGGTAAACTCTGGGTATGCTTCCATACCACAGTCAGAGATATCAACACCTTCATATTCTTCTTCAGCACTCACTCGAATACCAATAATTTTCTTCAAGCTAAACCAAACGATGAAACTCGTCACAAATACCCAGACAAAAATAGTTGCAGCACCAATAAGTTGACCACTGAAGCTAGAGCCTGAATTTGTAATAGGCACAATCATTAGACCAAAGAAACCTACTACACCGTGAACTGAAATAGCACCCACCGGATCATCAATCTTAATTTTATCTAACGCTAAAATTGACATCACTACAATAACACCAGCAATAGCCCCAAACATTGTTGCTTGTAATGGCGATGGCGTTGATGGTTCAGCAGTAATCGCAACTAAGCCTGCTAATGCACCGTTCAATGTCATGGTTAAATCCGCTTTTTTGAACAATATTTTAGCAAAAATAAGCGCTGAAATTGCACCCGCTGCTGCGGCAGCATTGGTATTTAAAAATACCATAGCTACTGAGTTTGCACTATTAATGTCTGCAAGTTTCAATACTGAGCCACCATTAAAACCAAACCAGCCCATCCATAAGATAAAGGTTCCTAATGTAGCCATAGGTAAGTTAGCACCTGGGATCGCATTAACTTTACCATCTTTACTGTATTTGCCTTTACGGGCACCTAGTAATAAAACGCCTGCTAATGCGGCAGAAGCACCTGCCATATGAACAATACCTGAACCCGCGAAGTCAGAAAAACCTAGGTCGCCTAAGGTATATAAACCAAAGACAGCGTCACCATTCCAAGTCCAGCTACCTTCCATCGGATAGATGAAACCAGTTAACACAACAGTAAATGCTAAGAAAGCCCATAATTTCATACGCTCGGCAACGGCACCCGAGACAATCGACATAGCAGTAGCAACGAAGACTACTTGGAAGAAGAAGTCAGAAGCGTTGGAATAAACCGCACCTCCGTCAAAACCTGCTTCAGCTGATTCGGCTAAAACGGCACCAACAAGAGATTCAGCATCACTCGCGCCATCTAAAGCGATACCATTAAGAAAGATACCGCCACCATACATGATGTCGTATCCAACAATAAGGTACATGATGCAAGCAATCGCATAGAGTGCGACGTTTTTAGTCAGTATTTCAGTCGTGTTTTTAGCTCTAACTAAACCAGCTTCAAGCATTGAGAAGCCTGCAGCCATCCACATAACTAAGGCGCCACACATTAGAAAATAAAAGGTATCTAATGCATATTGTAATTGAAAAATATTTTGTTCCATTATCATTCTCCTTTAAAGTGCTTCAGAATCTAGCTCGCCCGTACGGATACGAATAGCTTGTTCTAGGTTATAAACAAAAATCTTACCATCACCAATTTTTCCGGTATAAGCTGCTTTTGAAATGGTTTCAAGTAAGCGTTCAACAAGGTCGTCATTAACCGCTATTTCCAATTTCACTTTAGGTAAAAAATCGACTTGATATTCAGCGCCACGGTATAATTCGGTATGGCCTTTTTGACGGCCAAATCCTTTCACTTCACTCACTGTGATGCCTTCTACGCCTATTTCAGAAATAGCCTCTCTGACATCATCTAATTTGAATGGCTTTATGATTGCGCTAATTAATTTCATGGTTAACCTCTAGTTATCGTATTTTATATATCTGATAACTTGATAATACAATTCATATGCCAAGATAAATAAAACAACAAAATCATAAACTTAACAGGATAAACTTTATTCGCAGGATTGTATTCGCACCAAGAACGTGCAGGAATTTACCCCGCTGATATCATCTGGTGCAACGTGAGGGTAAAGATTAAGGGTATATTTGCAGAAAGGGATTAGACGAGTCATGAAGCTCTGTTTTATATCCAATATACTGGTGAACAATGAAAGTAAATCAGCCTTAAGCATAGCCTGAGGAGCTGGTAATTTGGTGGGTATTATTTATGCTTTAGACTAATAACAAGGTTTAGCTATTATAAAGTTCGGTAAAGGCTTTGATTGAAAAGCCGTTAAGCAGTTGATCACCTACCTTCAGCACAGGTACACCGCGAAGGCGAGTAGCTGCAAATTCTTTTTGTCCTTTTGCCGTTTTAATATTACAAAGCCTAAAAGCAATACCTTGCTGCTCAAGATAACGTTTTGCTGTTTGGCAATGAGGACACTTTTCCATAGTATACAGAACAACTCTTTTCATTTTTTTACCTTAATTTCTGCCTAGCTAGATGATATTTGCTTACAAAATAAGTCATGGCATGATGATTGCTTTTATCTTAAGTTTTACAAAATTGGGTAACCTTTTCTTAAGTGGCTTGTCCTTAAAACAGAACTTTAAGCCAGAAGAGTACCAACAATAGGAATCTATACTTAAGTTGGAGCTAAGCTTGATTTAAATCAAGTTAGTAAACCTATTAAAATACATATATTAACAATTTGATTTAAATCAAACTATTCAATCTGATGCGGTGCAAAACTCCCCCCATCAGTTATCCATAACAATAATAATAAAGTTAACGCACCATATTAAAAACATGAAATTAGGATATTATTATGAAAACAGTAGTAAATAAGTTTGCCTTATCATTAATCAGCGCAGCAATTTTAGCAGCTCCTACCGCCTTTGCTGGTGAAACAGAACATGGTAAAAGCATTACCGAAGCACTTAGCGATAGCACAGTAAAAGTTAATTTACGTGCTCGTTACGAAGGCGTAGATCAAGATGGTAAAGCAAAAGATGCTTCAGCGTTAACACTAAAAAGTCGTATCACAGTTAATACGGGCAGTTACAGCAACTTCTCGCTTGGCTTAGAAGTTGATAAAGTCGATGCCCTAGTTGATGACTATGCTGTGCCAGGTGAAGCTTCTGAATATCCAGTAGTTGCAGACCCACAGGGTACTGACGTAAACCAAGCATTTATCAAATACGCTAATAGTGGTTTTAGTGCCGTAGTTGGTCGTCAACGTGTTTTACACAACAATCAACGCTTTGTTGGTGGTGTAGGTTGGAGACAAAACGAGCAAACTTATGATGGAGTTCGCGCACAATACGCAGCTGGTGCTTTCTCTGTTGACTATAGTTACATCCATAACATCAACAGCATTACTTCTGCCGATGTAAAAGGTGAATTCAATTTAGTTAATGCAAAATACAAAATTAACAAAAACCATAAACTAGCGGGTTTTGCTTACCTTTTAGATTATGAAGCTGCTGCGAACGATAAAAACTCTAGCAGCACAGTAGGTGCTTTATATAATGGCAAGTTTGGTAAATTCTTAGTAAATGCTAGCCTTGCAAGTCAAAGCGACAATGGTGATAACCCAATGAATTACTCAGCTATGTATATCAATGCTGAAGCCGGTTATAACTTTGGTCAAGTGACTGTTATCGGTGGTTATGAATTATTAGGCAGTGATGACGGTAAAGTAGCATTTAATACACCGTTAGCAACTAAACATAAATTCAACGGTTGGGCTGATAAGTTCTTAGGCACACCAAAAGAAGGCCTAGAAGATGTTTATTTAACTGCTAAAGGTAAAATTTCAGGCGTTAAATGGGCTGCAACGTACCATGACTTCTCATCTGATGAAGGTAGCATTGACTTTGGTAATGAGATTGATTTAGTTGCCACGTACCAATTTAACAAAAACTACGGTGTTTTAGTTAAAGCTGCTAACTACAGTGAAGGCGATGTTGGCACAGCGCAAACGGATACCAATAAAGTTTGGGTTCAAATGACCGCTAAGTTCTAAACGTTAACAACGTTAACAACGTTAATTATTAGTGAGAAATAGCGATATTCCACACTGATGAATATGAAGCCAGCTTAATCGCTGGCTTCTTTGTTTTTTACTCCACCAAAGCATAATCCTAGTTTGTAAGCAAAACATTCCTTCTACACATTACCTGCTTGTACTTCACCTCTGTGCATTGCTTCAGGTTAATAAAAGCATTAGAATAGCCGCGAATTTTATTAGCTGCTAGGCGACCTTTCTTGTTATTAATGATCGACAATTACGACTCATTTACTTTTAATTTAGTGCATTATTTTCAAGCGCTAGGTCAAGAGGTTGTTGTCTATAGAAATGATGAAGTTAGCCTTAAAGAAATTGAGCAGTTAAAGCCTCAGTATATTGTGATATCCCCTGGTCCTTGTGATCCTGATTCGGCCGGTATCTCCCTTAGCGTTGTCAAAGAGTTTGCTGGTAAAATACCTTTGTTAGGTGTGTGTTTAGGCCACCAATGTATTGCGCAACATTTTGGTGCGAGTGTCGAAAAAGCCAAAAAAGTAATGCATGGTAAAACCTCTAAAATTTCACATAATCAACAAGGGTTGTTTGATAAGTTAAATCATCCATTACAAGTAACACGTTATCACTCGCTAATTGTAAACAGGCAATCTTTACCAGCCGAATTGGTCATGACGGCGTGGAGTCAAGATGAACAAGGCGAGGTGGACGAAGTTATGGCGCTAGAACATAAAACGCTAGCAATTAGCAGCGTGCAATTTCATCCAGAATCCATACTTACCGAGCAAGGGCAATGTTTATTAGAAAATTTTATCAAGCAATTTAAAAATCATCCGATAAACTAATAACAAGAGCTTTTTTGAGTAAAGCCATATAAAGTAGTGCTTTATTGCCTTATAGCAATGAAAGCACTAGACATAACGTATTCAATGTTCAATTTTATTTTCTAGGTAAGCAATAAAACCTCTATGCAAATTTTTGAAAACAACCAGACAGTCGCCACAATCTATCAACGCGCTATCAGCCTATCTATCTGTAAAGATTTTGCGGAGAAGCAAAGTGGTAAAGTTTCTTTGGTAGACCATCAAGGTAGCGAGCAAGAAAACCGCCGCCGAGAGTTGTTATCTGTTGAAGTGCAAGCTCAGCAAGAGAAGATTATTGCCGAGCATGGCGAAGAGCATTTTCGAAAACAAACTAAACAGAATTTCTTTAATAGGCTTCGTACAGAAATAAATAGTGATTTTGATAATAAAGAACACCTATACCATTACGTCTTAGGTATTGAAGATGCCTGCCCTGCTATCCTTGATATTCTATCTGCACGCGCTGCTTCGGTAAATCAAATCAAAGACCTTGCTGCTTCATTACCTTGGTTAACTATTGATTTGATAAGCTTAGTGAATAAACCACAATATAGAAAACGTGCTGACGTACAAGTTACTGATGCTAAACTAGCATTAAGCTACATTGGTTTAGATAATTTAAAATTGGTCATGCCAACTTTTACTTTAAAACATTGGTTACCTACAAGCACTGCTCCATATGGTTTAATGAAGCGCAAGCTTTGGAATGATAGTTTATCCATTGCGCTAGCTTCGAGTGTATTAGCCAAAGAGCACGGGCTTGATGAGTTTACTGCTTTTACAACAGGTATGCTGTCAAATATTGGCAGGCTTGCCGTAACTCGTTGCTATTTAACAAAATTCAGTGAGATGCATAAAAAAGAATTACGTAATGCATTTGAGCAAAAAGACAAACGTTTGCACAATGTTTTATCAAAAATAGAGACTAGTGAAGAACTACTGCTTGAACAATTAGTAATGAGAAGCTCACAACTTTCTGCCGATTTAATCGAGAAAATGCATTTTAAACGTCTGCCAATAACCGAACCAGTTTTTGATTTAGCTTATGCCGATAGCATAGAAAAGATGCACCCTATTGCGCAACTTGTTGCGAAAGCTAAAGCTTATATTGCCTTTCGTGCTTTAGCTAAAGAAGAGCTAATTGACAGTGATGAAAGTAAAAAACTCCTCAATACTGTTAATTTAACACCTGCTGAAATAGCGCTATTGAAAAAAAGCGATATTGATCACATCAAACTGAACTTCAATTAAGAAAAAAACAGTCTTAAAAGATGCTTTTCTTCTATTTTTCGTTCAATTGCCACAAAATTCTATTTTTTCCATGATTTTTTTCTGATTATTTATTAAAAAATAACGCTGATGGCTTTCATCAAGCAAGCGCCTACTCACTCACTTATCTCCTTATCTCTACAAAACAATCCGAGACAATAAATATTCATCTTTACTGAATAAAGCTAGCTAAGCCTTTGTTTCTTCTGGGCTACAGGCTAGCACAGCAAGACAAGTCGACTATTTCCTGTCATACTATTGTTCTATTTTTTTACTCACTGTTATTATTTTTCACAATAATTAGATATTCATTAAGCTTTATCAAGATTATGCAGTAAGCTATTAAAAAAATTACCCACTTATTAATGAGGATTTAAAAAATGTCAGAACATTTTTCGGTTGAACGCGGCTTATTTGATGATGTAATGGTGCCAAACTATGCACCTTCAGCGGTTATTCCTGTTCGCGGTCAAGGCTCTCGAGTGTGGGATCAGCAAGACAAAGAATATATTGATTTTGCTGGCGGTATTGCCGTTAGTGCTTTAGGTCACTGTCACCCAGCTTTAGTAGGTGCATTAAAAGAGCAAGGCGAGAAAATCTGGCATTTATCTAATGTTCAAACAAATGAACCCGCATTACGCTTAGCAAAAAAATTAGTTGATAGTACTTTTGCTGAAAAAGTTTACTTTTGTAATTCAGGCGCTGAATCAAATGAAGCAGCACTTAAGTTAGCTCGTCGTTGGGCATTAGATGTACATGGTGCAGATAAATCACAAATCATTGCTTTTAAACAAGGTTTCCATGGTCGTACTTTCTTTACGGTAACGGTTGGTGGTCAAGCTGCTTATTCAGATGGCTTTGGTCCAAAACCAGGTGATATCGACCATGCAGAATATAACAACCTTGATAGTTTAAAGGCATTAATCTCTGATAAAACATGTGCTGTAATGATTGAACCATTACAAGGTGAAGGCGGTATCGTCTCACCAACAGATGAATTTATTAAAGGTGTTCGCGCTTTATGTGATCAACACAACGCACTGTTAATTTTTGATGAAGTACAAACAGGCGTTGGCCGTTTAGGTGAATTATACGCCTATATGGACCTAGGTGTTACGCCAGATATTTTAACGTCAGCTAAAGGTTTAGGCGGTGGTTTCCCTATCGGCGCTATGCTGACAACTACTGAGATTGCTAAGCACCTTAAAATTGGTACTCACGGCAGTACTTATGGCGGCAACCCACTAGCATGTGCTGTTGCAGAAGCAGTATTAAATACCGTAAATACGCCGGAAGTTTTAGCTGGTATCAAAGCTAAAGCTAAACTTTACGTTGATGGCTTGAACGCAATTAATAGTAAATATAATGTTTTCTCTGAAATACGTGGTAAAGGTTTATTAATTGGTGCGGTATTAAACGAAAAATACCAAGGCCAAGCTAAAACGTTTTTGAATGCAGCAATGGATGAAGGCGTTATGGTATTAGTTGCAGGCGCAAGTATTGTTCGCTTTGCACCATCACTTGTTATTTCTGATGAAGATATCACTCTTGGTTTGGCACGCTTTGAAAAAGCAATCGCTAGCCTAGTCTAACTTAACTGAGACTAATCTAGTTAATGCTAATAGTTACCTGTTCTTACTCTCTAGAGTTTGAGCAGGTTTCCACTTCTTTTCATCGAGAGCATTTATGATCATTGTACGTCCTATTAAAAAAAGTGACTTAAAAGCCCTACACCAAATCGCAATAGATTCTGGTCATGGTTTTACTTCTGTCTCTTATACACATCTGACGCTGCCGACGACTCCTTACGTGTAGAT
>OJEO01000406.1_pt1 | contig 16044 bp, 15 predicted proteins | sample 1593621 | NCBI WGS metagenome assembly OJEO01 (sample SAMN05416875, study PRJEB24817) | seawater metagenome | isolation source: Sea water | place: Canada:Atlantic | collected 2013-11
CTCGGAGATGTGTATAAGAGACAGGTGTAATGGTATTGTCAAAGCATCATCAAAAATTTTCCCTTCGTTTACTTCGCTTTCGTTGCGAATATCGACAATAGTAAATGCGTTAGGATTCTTTTTAAATTCTGAAAGATTAAAATCAGGAGCCGTTTTTAGTTTTTCTGAACCTAAAGTCAATATTGCTTTAACCTGTTTTTCATAACCTATTTTTGCAATTCTGTTTAGTAACGTATTTGCTTTTTCTACTGAATCCACCACGACATAAAATTCTTCTTCTGGTTTAACGATAGATCCTAACCACGTTTCAAATTTAGAAGTTTCCGAAGTTGCCATAATATTGATACTTTCAGGCAAGTGATTCTTCTTAAAAACTGCTTCATCGCGAGTATCGACTACTAAAATATCATCTTTCTTTTCTGAAACAGCAAGTTGCAAAGGAATTCCACCGATACTTTCCGAAAGATTTTCAGCACCTTCTTTATTAATGGCAACATTGTACCCAAAATAATGCGGAATAAACGGTTGCGAATTCAATAAATGATTGATAAACTGTTCTTCTGTTTGATTTTTAAATGCCCAATTGCCGATACGTTCGTTTCCTAATGTGCTTGAAGAAGCGTCAGCGCTCATTCCTTTTCCGCAAAGAGAACCAGCACCATGTGCTGGATAAACAAGTGCTGAATCGGGAAGGTCTTTAAATTTAGTTTGTATAGTTTGATACATCATTTTAGCCAACTCTTCTCGTTTGGCTTTTAAATGACCTGCTTTTTCACGTAAATCGGGACGGCCTACATCACCTACAAACAGTGTATCTCCAGTAAATAATGCTGTGTTTTTTCCTTCTGTGGCTTGTATGGTAATACTATCTGGGGAATGCCCAGGGGTATTGATTGCAGAAAAGGTTATAGCACCCATTTTCACGGTATCGCCATCATCAAAGGAAGTATGTGGATAATCTGCTCCTGTTTTTTTGCTGGAATATATGGTAGCGCCCGTTTCTTTATGGATTTGCAGATGAGAACTTACAAAATCGGCATGGGGATGCGTTTCAAAAACCGCAACGATTTTTGCGTTGTTTTCTTCGGCAAGCGTATAGTATTGTATAGGATCGCGCTCAGGATCTACCAATGCCATCTTACCATCACTAATGATAGCGTAGGAGTAATGTGAAAGTGGCTTATATTCAAACTGTTTTATTTTCATAACACCTGTTTTAAAATTGTATTACAAAGATACGCAAGTCGGAAGTTGCTATCAGTAACATTGGTTACCTAGCTAGTAGAAATACAGTTTATTTTTTTCTGAAGAATAACAAACAGTTCATTTCCCTGCCGCTGTGGGATAGAGTTGTACGCAGTTTCCATAACCTTTATTTCAAAAAAAGGGGCAAACCGTTTTTTATATTCCGCTTGGCTTCCCCCAAAAGGCGGTCCATCTTCAGTTAAAGGGAAATTAAAAAGCAACCCGGTCAGTTTTCCTTTTGGCTTGAGTAGTTGATGCATTTTTAAGACATATTCGTTACGCAAAGAAGGATCGAGCGCACAGAAAAAAGTCTGTTCTATAATCAAGTCGAATGTTTCATCTAATCGAAAAAAATCGCTGTGAAGTAATTTTTCAGAAGGAAACGTAGGAACTCTTTTTTTAAAGTTTTGTAAAGCAGTTTCTGAAATATCTATTACATACACTTCGGTAAAACCATTATTATGAAGGTATTCTGCTTCGTACGAATTGCCACCACCAGGAATCAAGATTTTCAGCTTTTTATTGGTCAGTTGATCAAAATAAGCTTTCAAAGGAGTGGAAACATACCCGATATCCCACTTCGTGTTGTGGTCTTTATAGCGGTTGTCCCAATACGATTCATCTAACATATTCGAAAAATTTCAGCAGTTATGAAAACTCTTTAAATATAATATACAAAGCCATGACCAATACAAACCATCCGAAACTCTTTTTCAATTTTTTGCCATCTATAAATTTGTTGAGCCAAACGCCTACAAAAATACCAACAACTGCAATGGCGCTAAAAGATAGTAGAAACGTCCAGTCGATATCGATGTTTTCTGTATCGCCAATAAAACCGATTAATGAATTTACCGCAATAATGAACAATGAAGTTGCCACTGCTTTTTTCATAGGTAGTTTTGCCAATAAAACCAAAGCTGGAATGATAAGAAAACCGCCGCCTGCACCGACCATCCCTGTTAAAAGACCTATTAAAACACCTTCAATGATAAGTACGGGATAATTATATGTTTTGGGTGCTTCCGAGATAGTTTTTTTTCCATTATTTTTTATCATTGATATTGCCGCAATAAACATTATTAAGGCAAAAAATACCATGATGGCAATATCGTTGGTCACTAAAAAGCCATTGACGATAAAAAGCTTTTCGGGAATGGCATGCACTAAAAATTTTCGGGTAAGATAGACCGTAGTAAAAGCGGGAATGGCAAAAACAATGGCTGTTTTAAAATCTACTAATCCTTTAGGAATGTTTCTAAGTGTTCCCACCAATGCAGAAACCCCCACCACAAATAGTGAATAAGCTGTTGCTGTTACGGGATGCAAATAAAATAAATATACTAAAATTGGTACTGTAAGTATAGAACCGCCGCCGCCAATTAAACCCAAGACAATTCCGACTGCCAAAGCGCTTATAAATCCTAAAATATGTGATGGTTCCATTACAATAACATGATTTTAGGCAAAAATAGCCTATTGGTTGTAGTGCTAACGTATCTTATGTTACATACGAGAATCAAAGGGAATGTATTGTTATACTATTTCGTTTTAATTGTATTTTTTTCAAGGTCTCCAACTTTTTCAAAAGTCTTGATATCACTACTCTGGAGGTATTTAAATCATATGCGATTTCTTGGTGTGTAGTATGCAACGTAGTTTCGCCAGAAATTTTAGCTTTATCTTTTAAATATTTCAAGAGCCGTTCATCCATATTAAGAAATGCAATGGTATCTACCGTATGTAATAATTCTTGTAACCGGCTGTGGTAGCTTTGAAACACAAAATTACGCCATGACTTGTACGTGGCTGTCCATTCTTCCATTTTTTGAACGGGAACCATCAGGAGTTCGGTATCCAATTCTGCAATGGCTTTAATTTCGCTTTTAGTGTGGCCTAAACAGCAAGACATAGTCATGGCACAGGTATCGCCAGGCTCTAGAAAATAAAGTAATAGTTCATCACCATTTTCGTCAACCCGTAATACTTTAATAGCTCCGGAAAGTAAAAGCGGCATGGATTTTACATAATCCCCAATGTCAATTAGAACGTCTTCCTGAGAAACATTTCTACGTACTGCAGTTTTCTCGATTTCATTCACCAAATCCTTTTCAAAAACGGAACTGTAGGTTGTGTTTATTGATGAATTCATGAATGTGATCGATGGTTTTTATCTAAAAAAAGCTAAGATACAATCAATTATACACTTACTAATGATAGCGGTGTAATTTCAATGAAATTTCTTATGAAAAAAATAGGCTTAATTGAACAATGCCTTTAACTCTGTGGCATCTTTAGGGTCCATCTTTTTTGCTAAAACCAAGCTTAATTGTCTTCTACGCAAAGCAGCTTCGTATCGTTCTTTTTCCAGCTCAGTTTCTGGTTTTAAAGGAGGAATAGGCACCGGACTTCCCATTTCATCTACAGCAACAAATGTATAAATCGCTTCGTTTGCTTTACTGCGCATCCCACTTTCACGATCTTCAATCCAAACATCCATAAATACCTCCATCGAACTTTTAAAGGCCCGAGATACTTTAGCTTCAACAGTTACAACACTGCCCAATGGAATCATTTTATTAAAAGCTACGTGATTAACCGAAGCCGTTACTACTACACGACGACTATGTCTACGGGCAGCAATACCAGCAGCTCTATCCATTCTGGCTAACAATTCGCCTCCAAACATGTTGCCAATAGGGTTGGTCTCACTTGGGAGTACTAAGTCTGTAATAATGGTTCTTGATTCTAAAGATGTTCTAGGTTCCATTGCGAAAAATAAAGTTTTTGCAAAGGTACGTCTGTTTTTAAAGAAATGGAATAAAGAAAGAGGTTATTATCTACTTTGTAAGATCCTTTACTAGCAACCAAGCCGCTTTGTTTTCATTGCGTTTGATGTTGCGAAGTTCTTGAAGCGCTTCTCTTCTATCCTCAAAACTACTATAAACTACTTGGTGCAGACCATATCTATTGGCACCAATCAATTTTGCAGTGTAGCCTTTTTCTAAAAGTTGTACTATTTTTTTCTTGGCATTTTCTTCCATACGGAACGCTCCTGCAATAATGTGATATTTGCCTGTTTGCTTAGGTACGGTAATTTTTAAAGCCGGCAGTGGATTTTCAATAACAAACGTAGCTTCTTGTATTTGATTTTCAATACGGCTATCGGCAGCTTGTTTTGCGGCAAAATTATGTTTTTGCACTTGACTTTCGTACAACTTCATTCCGCCAAAACCACCTAAAGTAAGCGCTATAAATCCTACAGCTGCATATTTTAAATACGGTCTAGCACTGCGGCGTTTTGGTGTAAAGTGGATAGGTGCTTTTTCTTCGAGAGCTTCAACCGTTTCTTTATACGCTTCACGGTTTACTGTTGTTGAAACATACGCGCTTAACCCAAACGAAGCCGTGCTAAAGTTCTCTGTTTCTGAAGGAATAAACTGTACTGATTTTTCAGCATTTAATGCAAATTCGCCTAAGTTTTTCAGCAAAACTGTTTCTCCTTCTGTAAGTTGAAGTGAAATTTTTCCTGTGAAATTACGTATTTGTTGAACTGCTGTTTCATAACTACAGTTTTCTACCGAAGCCACATAATTTGCCAACAATCCGTCGTTGGTTTGCAACTGTCTATTAAATGAAAGTGATTTTCCCGGAGGATAAAAAGTGTTCGTTTCTGCATCAATTCTAGCAGAGCGATATTGTGTTAAAAACGCGCCAAATCCAGGAACGATAACACACTCATATCGATAGAGTAAGTCTTTTATGTAGGTGGCTAGTTGCATATTAACAAACATAGATTATTTTTTCATGTAATTCAATTACTCACCTTAAAATTTATCAACAACTTAAAAAATTGTATTTTTAACTACTCCCCGATTGCATATGTATCTTCATGTTATCCGAAAAAGAATTACGCTACACCCTTGCTTTGCAACGCACTCCTAATTTGGGGGACACCTCAGCTAAAAAATTATTACGTACCGTTGGTTCTGCAGAAGCTATTTTTAGAGAGAAAAAGCAAAACCTTTTAAAAATAGATGGAATTGGCGCTTTTAAGCTGAAAAATTTAAATGAAAACCAACAACTCGCCGAAGCAGACGCCGAACTTCGTTTTATTGAAGAGGAAAACATTCAATACAGTTATTTTCTTGACAAAACCTACCCCGAACGCTTAAAACATTGTTTGGACGGCCCCATTCTGTTCTTCCATAGTGGAAACATCGATTTGAAGAATAAAAAAATCATCAGCATCGTTGGTACCCGAAAAGTAACCACCTACGGAAAAGTTTTCTGTCAAAACTTAATTGAAGAAGTAGCACCACTCAACCCGGTAATTGTTTCTGGATTTGCCTATGGCGTTGATATCACAGCACATAAAACTGCCATGGAAAATGGATTGCAAACTATTGCATGCCTAGCTCACGGACTCAACCAAATCTATCCAAAAGTGCATAAAAAATACGTAGCAAAAATGGAAGAAAATGGCGGCTTTATCACCGAGTTTTGGAGTGGTGACCCTTTTGATAGAAACAATTTCTTAAAACGAAACCGAATCATCGCTGGCTTATCGGAAGCCACAATTGTTATCGAATCTGCTGAAAAAGGAGGTAGTTTAGTAACCGCTGATATTGCAAACTCGTATAACCGGGAAGTTTTTGCTGTTCCCGGCCGAAGCACCGATAAACAAAGTCAAGGGTGCAACAATTTGATAAAAACCCAGCAAGCACATTTATTAAACAGTGCCGCAGACCTCATCTATCACTTAGGTTGGGAGTTGGATAAAAAAGACAAAAAACCACAACAAACCCAGCTTTTTGTCGAATTGACCGAGGAAGAGAAAAAAGTCTATCGTTTTTTAAAGGAAAAAGACAAGGAGTTATTAGATATCATTGCCTTGGAATGCCAAATTCCTACCTTTAAAGCTGCCACCATCCTATTGAATATGGAGTTAAAAGGCGTCGTACGGCCGTTGCCGGGAAAGTTGTTTCAGTTAATTTAGTATCCTACTTTTTTTCGAACGCGTTTTAATACATCATCAGCTACTTTACTTGCTTTTTCAGCTCCTATTTTTAAAGCTTCATCTATTTCATCAAGGTTGTTGATGTAGTGATTGTACTTAGTGCGTTCTTCAGAAAAGGTTTCGGTTATTAGTTCAAAAAGTGCTTGTTTGGCATGACCGTAACCAAAACCACCGTTTTCGTACTTAGCACGCATGTCAGTAACCTGTTCTTTAGACCCTAATAACTTGTATAGCGCAAATACATTACAGGTATCTGGGTTTTTCGGTTCTTCCAAAGGTGTACTATCGGTATCAATGCCCATAATTTGTTTCCGAAGTTTTTTGTCCGGTAAAAAGATATTGATGAAGTTATTGTTAGATTTACTCATCTTCCCCCCATCGGTACCAGGGATAAGCTTTGTGTTTTCTTGTATTTTACCTTCAGGCATCACAAAAGTATCACCCATTTTAGCGTGGAAACGAGAAGCGACATCGCGCGTCATTTCAATATGTTGCAACTGGTCTTTCCCAACGGGGACAATTTCGGCATCGTATAGCAAAATATCGGCCGCCATTAGCATCGGGTAGGTAAACAACCCAGCGTTTACATCTTCTAGCCGGTCCGACTTGTCTTTAAAAGAATGTGCTAACGTTAACCGCTGATATGGAAAAAAACAGCTTAAATACCAAGAAAGCTCTGCTGTTTGAGGTACATCGCTTTGGCGATAAAAAACCACGCGGTTTATGTCCAGCCCAAATGCTAACCAAGTCGCTGCAACACTGTAGGTGTTGTTGCGTAGCGTTTCGGCATCTTTAATTTGCGTTAACGAGTGCATATCGGCAATAAACAAAAAGGACTCATTATTAGGATCGTTCGCCATGTCAATAGCGGGCTTGATAGCGCCTAAAATGTTACCTAAATGTGGTGTTCCGGTGCTTTGTATTCCTGTAAGTATTCTGGACATAATTATTTCCGTGTTTCGACTTCCTTTATGCTGAGCTATCGAAGACCTCAATATAAACTTCAGCGGAAATCTTTTTAATTAACAAACAATTTTCAGCAAAGGTACTTTTTTTACTCTTTTGATACGCCTCAAATTACTACTTTTGAATTGGAATGAAAATACTGAAAGCTTTCTTCATCTTTTTATACCGTATCTGGTTTTATGTACTGGTTACCGTACCCATTCTTGCATTGTTTCCTATTTTAGTGATAAGTATTCTTCGTGAAAAATGGTATCCGTTCTTTTTTGCTCTGGCACGACTGTGGTCGACTATTATTTTATTTGGGATGGGTTTTATACCTAAAATAAAAAGGGAAACCCACTATAAAAAAGGGCAAAGCTATATGTTTGTGGCCAACCATACCTCAATGGCAGACATTATGCTAATGCTCTACGTAACTCGAAATCCTTTTGTATTTGTAGGCAAAAAAGAACTGGTTAAAATTCCCATTTTTGGGTTTTTCTATAAACGTACCTGTATTCTGGTGGACCGCAATAATCCTAAAAGCCGATTGGAGGCTTTTAGAAGGGCGCAAAATAAATTAAAACAAGGATTAAGTGTCTGTATTTTTCCTGAAGGGCGCGTGCCAGATGATCTTACTTTAGTTTTAGATATATTTAAAGATGGTGCGTTTAGACTAGCAATTGAACATCAAATACCTATTGCACCCATGACATTTCATGATAACAAAAAACGATTTTCGTATGCTTTTTTCTCTACCAGTCCTGGTGTAATGCGAGTTAAGGTTCACGAAACAATACCTACCAAAATTTTAGGCAAAGAAGACAAGCGTTTGCTTAACAATACTACCAGAAAAATTATTTTACAAGAACTTACAAATCCTACCCTATAAAAAAACCGCTCTATGGCGAAGAGCGGTTTTTCTTTAATTATGTTTGGCATCACCCAAACGTAACCAACTAAAAAACTAACCTAAAATTTAAAACTCAATCCGCTGTACAGACCAATATAATAGGGTTTAAACCCTACCGACGAGTCTTTGTATGGATTAAGTTGATACTTAAACATAGGTTCAACATTAAACTTTAATCTTTTACTAATTTTATAATCGAAACCAACGCCTACATTCGTAGTAAAACTTAACGAATTAAGGTTATTGGCCTCTCCCAGTACACTTCTAAAACCACCATCTTCAACCGAAATTTCATTGTTTCCTAAAAAGAGTGTGCTTAAACCACCTATCATATTAACACCAAACCGATTGTTAAGTATAGCATATTTTAGTTCGAGTGGTACTTCGTAATAACTAATATCTTGAATTATTTGAGCATTTCCGCCAGTAGATTTAGGGGTTATTGAGCCAAAACCATTTTCGGCTGTAACCGCTTGCAATCTTCCTTTATCAGCAGCGATAATTATATTTTCACCGTTATTATAGTTTATCGTTCTTAAACCAAAAGCTACTGGACCTGTGCCAATTTCAACACCTCCTGTTGCATAACCGAGGTTTACATTGTTTACCCCCGAACGCACACTTAACCGATCTGTAATATTATACGCCACTTGTACCCCATAACTAATATTAACATCACTACTTTGTGAGTTGTCTGCAAACATAGGGTCTATAGAAGAACCCCCATTAAGTGAACTGTAATAAACCGGCGCTACATTAGGTGCAACATCCCATCTATTTTGTGGTTTCTTAGTTTTGGCAACTGCCTCTTTTTCTTTTTGTATTGCATCAATCTCGTCGAAAATAGATTTTTTTTCTGTTTCTTTTATACCCTCATCTTCTTTTTTAACAATAGCTGTTTCAGTGTTATTTTTTTCGGAAATAGCTTTTTCCGTATTGATTAGACCCTTATTTTTTTCTAATTGTTTTTCTGTTGCGTTTGAATTGTTTTCTTCAGAAGCGATGGCGGTATCACTATTGTTTTTTGAAACCTCTTTTGAATTGATTTTATCAGTTTCTGAAGCAATTGCAGAACGTTCCTTAATTACATCATCTTGTTTTTCAGAAATAGTCGTGTTTTCTTGATTTTTTATTTCTTCTTCGGAAGTAGTCTCTACAGCAACAGAAGACGTATTGGTTTTTTTGTTGTTTAAGCTATTATTTGAAGTCTCGGTTGTACCAGAAACGTGTTTTTGGCGCAGGTTTTCGTCGGTTGTTTCTATCGATTTTTCAACTGTTTCGGAAGCAACTTGCGTTTCATTATAAATACGTTCTTCCCCTTTTGTTTTAGAATTAGTAGGTACAGGAGCTGTTGTTTCTTCAGTAACTACATCTGTATTATTTTCTTCGGTATTAAAAACGGAGTTACCAATAGTAAATAACAATGCTAATAAAGCAGCAACGCCACCCAGTTTCCACCATAATGGGATTACGTTACGCTCTTTTTTCTTCGCTTGTAATTCTGCCTGGATATTTTCCCAAACGTGAGGTGGTGGAGTCGTTTCGTGATTCTTGAAACGCTCCTTAAAAAGCTCGTCGATGTGCTTTTTGTTTTTCATGAGGGGTAATTGTACTTTATATACGTTATTTTAAGGTTTGTAGTTGTCTATTTTTGTTTTTAATATGCCTCTTGCTCTTGCCAGATTAGATTTAGACGTACCATCGCTGATTCCTAACATTTTAGCTATCTCTTTATGCGAATAATCATCCATCACATAGAGAGTGAATACTAATCGATAGCGATCTGGTAACTCTTGAATAATTTTCAATAAAAAATCCAAGGGTATTGTTTCAGTAGCTACTGTTACATCGTCTTCCTGTTCAATTTGAGCTTCATCTTCAATATTGTAAACGCGTTGTTTACGATATTTTTGAAGCACCGTATTTACTGTTATCCGTTTAATCCAACCTTCAAAAGAGCCTTTTCCTTTATATTGCTCTATTTTTTTAAAAATGGTAAGAAACGCATCTTGTAAATTATCTTCGGCTTCGGTTTTATTGGGTGAATACCGCAAACAAATGGAAAATAAGATACCGGAGTATCGTTTGTATAACGCTCCTTGTGCCTTACTGTCCTGCTTCTTACATTTTAGTATGAGCTCGTCTAAAGTCAAATTGAGGTACCGTGGTTATTGATGGTTACTACTTATTTACAGTGCAAACGATACTAATAATCAAGGCCCTACATACTGTAGATACCTTAATTTACAAAAGGTTGCGTGCAGAATACGGTTTTTATGGCTAGCTTAAGAGTTTCAATCTCTTTATTATTTTAATCTGGCACTTTATTACTAAAAAAGTTATTAGGTTATTGAAACTGAGGTGTTAAAATGTCCATGTTACATAACCTAATAACTCAATAGCTATTTGCAAATTCAATAGTGTTTAAAAATCTTATAGCACCTATTCTTTTAAGGCTTTTATAGCATCTTTTATTTTGGTTTCTAATTCTTCCATTAGTTCTGGGTTGTCTAAAAGTAATGTTTTAACAGCGTCACGACCTTGCCCTAATTTTGTTTCGTCATAGCTGTACCAAGAACCACTTTTTTTGATGATTTCAAAATCAACACCTAAATCAACAACTTCCCCAACTTTTGAAATTCCTTTCCCGTACATAATATCAAACTCAGCGGTTTTAAAAGGAGGAGCCACTTTGTTTTTCACCACTTTTACACGCGTTTTATTTCCTTGTACGTCACTGTTAGAGTCTTTAATTTGCGTAGAACGGCGAATATCTAACCGAACGGAGCAATAGAATTTAAGGGCATTACCACCGGTTGTCGTTTCTGGATTCCCAAACATCACACCAATTTTTTCACGTAATTGGTTAATAAAGATAACCGTACATTGGGTTTTGCTTATAGACCCCGTTAATTTACGTAGTGCTTGTGACATTAAACGAGCGTGAAGTCCCATTTTACTGTCCCCCATTTCACCTTCAATTTCACTTTTGGGTGTCAATGCGGCTACAGAATCGATTACAATAAGATCGATTGCGCCACTTCGTATTAAGTTATCGGTAACTTCCAAAGCTTGCTCGCCATTATCAGGTTGTGAAATAATTAAATTTTCGATGTCAACACCTAAATTTTCAGCATAATACCGATCAAAAGCGTGTTCTGCATCGATAAAAGCTGCAATTCCACCTTTTCGCTGTGCCTCGGCGATAGCGTGTAAGGTTAGAGTAGTTTTACCCGAAGATTCTGGGCCGTAGATTTCAACTACACGTCCTCGTGGATATCCGCCAACACCTAATGCTACATCGAGACCTAACGATCCCGTTGGGATTACATCTACTTCTTGTACTGCGGCATCTCCCATTTTCATAACCGTACCTTTTCCGTACGTTTTATCCATTTTATCTAATGTAAGCTTTAATGCTTTTAATTTCGCTTCTTTTTCTTTGCTCATAGTGTGTATTTTAGCTGTAAATAAGTCAGTAGGCTAAGGTACTATTTCTTTGCTTTTACCACAAAAGTAAAAACCGAGAAACCGTATTTTTTGTTAACAGGGTTGAAATAAGGAGTTTTATAAAAAACCTACAGTATTTAAGCAGATTCTCTTTTGTGAAAATTAATCAATATTTCACAAACTTTTGAGTAGTTGTAGTTCCTATTTCATCTTTGATATTGATAAAATACATCCCAGAGGATAGACCAGAAACATCAATTGAAGTTTTATTCTCAAATTGAATGTTTTTTGAAACCACCGCTTTTCCTTGAATGGTGTAAATACTTAGGTTTAATTGTGAAGTTTCAAAATTTGTGTTTTTCAAAATCAGTTTGTCTTTTACCGGGTTTGGATATATGGAAACTGAAGGCTTGTTAAAGTTTTCTACAGATAAAGGCTCTAAACAATCAACTAATGTAAAACCAAAGTCTCTTGTAGCATCATAAATTTCAACAATCTCAGTGGTTTCACAGTTTCCTTCGCCAAAATCGGCGTGGAATCTTTGAAATGTAAAAGTTTGTCCTTCAGCAATCTTTTCAAGTATGACATATAAGTCTTGTTCTATATCAATAAATTCTTGATTATTACATTCGCCTGAAATAAAAGTCAGATTTCCGCAAGGAATATAGAAATCACCTTGAAAGTCATCTCCATTAAAAATAACTTTTGAATTTATTTCACCACATATAACACTTTTAAACGCCCCATCTGTATCAAAACTTATTTCTATTTCTTCTGCTATATTGTAAGGTATTGTGTAAGGTACATCTTCATTAGATAGGCTTTGTAAAAACCAATGTCCATTATAAATATCAAAAATATATTCGTCTGTATCTATACTATGTGGCGTATTGTATAATTGAACCGCATCACCATTTGCATTGGTTAAGGTCAATATTTTATAGTCCCAATAGTTTTGCTCATCAACAATTTCGTATTCAAAAATATCCGTAACGGGGTCTTGAAAAAAGCTGATAAATAAATCTCTAAATTCGTTATTCTCTGTTTCATCACAAATTTCCAAAGCTGGTGAAAAATCAGTTATTTCAAAAGTGGATTGGTTTGGATTATAATCAAGAGCCATATTTAATATTCCCGCACAGCACATATCGGTAAACGAAGTAGTTCCGTCAAAAGTAGCCTGTATTTCTAGGTTGGGATTTTTCGGCGCTTCGGTAACATCATTATTAATCGTAATGCTTTTTGCATACCAAGTATGTTCAAAAAGTTCAGGATTTTGACAAAAAACTGATGTAGTAATCAATAAACAAAGGAAAGGAAGTACTTTTTTCATCATAAAAAAATTCAATTCGGTTCGTAAATGATGGGGAAGTCCTTACTAAAGTACAAAAAATCAAGAACATCACTCTTTTATTGCTAAAAACGAAGGGTTTACTTATTTTTGCCGCATTATTTTAACGTATTTTCTTTTCACTAAAAAAGTATAGCATGCAACTGTACAACACCTTAAGTGCAAAAGAGCGGGCCGATTTATTGGAACAAGCTGGAGAAGACCGCTTGACCCTCTCTTTTTATCAATATGCCAAAATTGGCAATCCAGAACTTTTCAGAAATCATTTATTTATTGCGTGGGACGAACTCAACGTTCTAGGTCGTATTTATGTAGCCCACGAAGGGATTAATGCCCAACTATCTGTGCCTGCTAAGAACTTCGGAAATTTTAAAGAGATTATCGATGGCATCTATTTTTTAAACGGCGTCCGTTTGAACATTGCTATTGAACACGATTTGAAGTCGTTCTTGAAGCTGAAAGTTAAAGTACGACCAAAAATTGTAGCGGACGGGTTAAACGACGAAACCTTTGATGTAACCAACAAAGGCGTTCACGTAGATGCAGAAAACTTCAACAAACTTATCGATGACCCCAACACGGTGTTGGTCGATATGCGAAACCATTACGAAAGTGAAATTGGTCATTTTAAGGGTGCCGTAACCCCCGATGTAGATACCTTTCGCGATTCGCTCGATATAATTGAGGCTGATTTAAAAGACCACAAAGAAGATAAAAACCTAGTAATGTATTGCACTGGTGGTATTCGTTGCGAAAAAGCTAGTGCCTACTACAAACACAAAGGATTTAAAAATGTGTTTCAACTAGAAGGTGGGATTATAGAATACGCCCGTCAAGTAGAAAACAAAGGCTTGGACAATAAATTTATTGGCAAAAACTTTGTGTTCGATCATCGTCGCGGCGAGCGAATTACCGAAGACGTAATCGCTAGTTGCCATCAATGTGGTAAGCCTTGCGACACCCATGTTAATTGCGCTAACGAAGCGTGCCATTTACTTTTTATCCAGTGTGAAGCGTGTTCCAATGCTATGGAAATCTGCTGTAGCACGGAGTGTAAGGAGATTATTCAACTTCCATATGAAGAGCAAAAAAAACTACGGAAAGGCATCCCGAATAGTAACAAAATCTTTAAAAAAGGGCGTTCAGAAAAACTAAAGTTTAAGAAGTAGGTTCTTCAATTATTGGTATCTTTACTTTTTAAGAGAATGTTTAATCTTCGTCTCGTTTTCTTTTGAAAATGAGCTATATATATACAATATGGGCTGTACAAGCTGTGCCACAGGCGCCAACGGACAGCCAAAGGGATGCAAAAACAATGGAACTTGCGGTACCGATGGCTGTAATAAATTAACGGTGTTCGATTGGCTTTCCAACATGTCACTTCCTGCCGATATGGAACCTTTTAAAGCTGTAGAAGTACGCTTTAAAAATGGACGGAAACACTTTTACCATAATAACGAAAACCTTACCCTAAGCATGGGCGATGTCGTTGCTACCGAGGCATCACCTGGTCATGACATTGGAATTGTAACACTTACTGGAGAATTGGTGCGTGTACAAATGAAGAAAAAAAATGAGCGTACAGATCTCGATGCGCTTCCAAAAATATACCGAAAAGCCTCTCAAAAAGATATTGATAAATGGCAAAGTTGCCGGGATAAAGAACCCAGTATTCAAAAGCAATCTCGTGAGATTGCTATTCGCTTAGGCTTAAAAATGAAAATTAGCGATATTGAATATCAAGGCGATGGCTCTAAAGCTATTTTTTATTACACTGCTGAAGAACGCGTAGATTTCAGACAATTAATTAAAGAATTTGCCCGTACATTCAATACGCGTATCGAAATGAAACAAGTTGGTTTCCGTCAAGAAGCAGCACGCTTAGGAGGAATTGGCTCCTGCGGACGCGAATTATGTTGTTCTACTTGGTTAACCGATTTTAGATCGGTAACCACCTCGGCAGCACGCTACCAACAATTGTCATTAAACCCTTTAAAGCTAGCCGGACAATGTGGCAAATTGAAATGCTGTCTTAATTATGAGTTAGACACCTATTTAGAAGCTTTAAAAGAATTTCCGAAGAGCGATGTAAAGTTACAGACCGAAAAAGGACCTGCTATATGTCAGAAAACAGACATTTTTAAAGGGCTTATGTGGTTTTCGTATGTAAAAGAAGGGATGAACTGGCTAGAACTTTCCGTAGCCAATGTTAATAAAATTATTGCACTGAATAAAAAAGGCACTAAAGTTGCAAGCCTTGAAGAGTATGTTGTTGAGGTTCAAAAATCGAAAGAAGAACTGTTTAGCAATGTCGTAGGGCAAGATAGTTTAACCCGTTTTGATCAACCAAAAGGGAAAAAACGCAATAAACGTCGTAAAAGCCGCAACAAAAACAGAAAGCAAAGTAAAAATAGAAATTCAAAAAAGAATGCGTAATCTTTTTTTAGTTGCAATAGCAGGTTTACTGGCCTCTTGCAACACTGATGCTGTTATGAGCGACACCCATTCGCTGCCTAATTATTGGAATAAAAACGATACCATTGCGTTTTCCATTCCGCAGTTGGATTCGTTAAAACAATACAATGTGTTTTTACACCTTCGGAATACAAATAACTATCGTTTCAACAACTTGTATTTAATTGTATCCATGGAGTTTCCACACGGAAAAACCATTCAAGACACACTTGAGTACAGAATGGCAGAACCTAACGGACAGTGGTTAGGGGAAGGCATTGGCAGTTTAAAAGAAAGTAAATTATGGTTTAAAGAAGATGTTTCCTTCCCCGAAGAAGGCATCTATAAGCTCCGCATTATGCAAGCTGTACGCAATAACGGCGAAGTAGAGGGCGTTACAAAATTAGAAGGCATTACAGATGTAGGTTTCAGTATAGAAGAAGCATCGCAACAACAATAATATGGCAAAAAAACAAGCTAAAAAATCGACTACAAAAAAGTCGAAAAAACAACAAGACGATACCGGAAGGCACATTAAAACTTTTTGGAAAATATTTGGTATCGGTATAGGAATAGTGATTTTGATTTTCCTTTTCGCTTCGTGGGGTTTCTTTGGTAGCTGTCTCTTATACACATCTGACGCTGCCGACGACTCCTTACGTGTAG
>OJEO01000407.1_pt1 | contig 16025 bp, 18 predicted proteins | sample 1593621 | NCBI WGS metagenome assembly OJEO01 (sample SAMN05416875, study PRJEB24817) | seawater metagenome | isolation source: Sea water | place: Canada:Atlantic | collected 2013-11
ATCTACACGTAAGGAGTCGTCGGCAGCGTCAGATGTGTATAAGAGACAGCCCTAAATCAACATCAATTTAGAAATAATCTCCTCTCCTATTTCTTCGTTCATCATTTTTATAATTTTATCTTTCCCATAACTTAATTCTTCACGTAAAACAGAAGAATTTAATTGAATCACTAATGTTTTATTTTGCAATTTAACAGATGTGGTGTGTGTTGCCACTCCTTGCCCCATCATCTTATGCCAAGTTTCTTCAATCTTCATTTTCTGCATTCCTTTTGTCAACTTATTTTCTTTGATAAAAAGTTGCATTAAATCTTCAATAGAAAAAGAATCATTTTCTCTTTTGGCCATGTTTGTTTCATTTTTCGCTTTTGGCTAAATACCTATTGCAAATTTAATTATTTAAGTTTCACTATAATTTAAAAATCTGATAGGGTTTATTGCTTTGTTTAACAATATCCTCTGTTCTTTCGGAGTGCGTATCTGTAATAAATATCTGTCCGAATTCGTCATTATCTACTAAATTGATAATTTGTAAAACTCTGCTTTCGTCTAATTTATCAAAAATATCATCTAACAATAAAATAGGTACTACATTGGATTGTTGCTTTATAAATTCAAACTGTGCAAACTTTAAAGCTATTAAATATGATTTCTGTTGCCCTTGAGAACCAAACTTTTTAATAGGGTAACTCCCTATTTCAAAACTCAAATCGTCTTTATGAATTCCTGAAGACGTGTATTGTAACATTTTATCTTTCTCTAAAGACTGCTGTAGTAAATCTTTCATAGAAAAATCATTTAACTGACTTTTATAAACCAAGTTTACAGTTTCTTTGTCATCTGAAATTATTTGATATTTCTCATTAAATATAGGAATAAATTTCTCAAGAAACCTCTTTCTTACCTCAAAAATTCTTGCCCCATACTCCGAAATCTGCTCATTATAGACCTCTAAATTTAAAGCATCAAAGGTTCTATTTGCTGCAAAATACTTTAATAATGCATTGCGCTGACTTAAGACCTTATTATAAGACAACAAATCCTTTAAGTAATTTTTGTTCTGTTGAGAAATTACACCATCTATAAATTTACGTCTTGTATCGCTACCCTCTGTAACCAAATCTCTATCTGCAGGAGAAATAATTACAAGCGGTAATTGCCCAATATGTTCAGAAAACTTCTCGTAATTTTTCCCATTTCGTTTTAAAACCTTCTTTTGTCCTTTTTTTAAACTGCAAACAATCTTCTCATTTCTATCATTCAAAACATAGTCTCCTTCTATCATAAAAAAAGCTTCGCCATGCCTAATGTTTTGAACGGCCACCGAATTAAAGTAACTTTTTGCAAAAGATAAATAATAAATAGCATCTAAAATATTGGTTTTCCCAACACCGTTGTTACCTACAAAGCAATTTATTTTCTGCTGAAAATCAAATGATTGCGATTCTAAATTCTTAAAATTAACTAAAGAAAGCTTCTGTAAATACATAAATAAAATTAGGTCTTTGAAACGAATTGCAAATTATTGAAAATTTTGCGAATTATCTCCTTTTTAAATCCAATAAAAAAAACTAAATTTGTCGCCAATAATTTTTAGGAAATATGGCAACTTACAAGAAAAAATATAAGGCAGAAGGTAAAAAAGAACAAGCACAGTTTGACGAATCTGAATTCGAAACAGCGGGTGTTTTAAATACTTTAGACGAAACTGCATCGAGATCTGAAAAATGGATTGAACAAAATAGCAAAGCTTTATTTTTAAGTTTAGTAGCTGTTGTTGTTATCTTCTTATCATATTTAGGGTATACTAAATATATTTCAGAACCAAATGAACTAGAAGCTTCTAACGAGTTATCTTTTCCAAGAAAATATTATGACCAAGCTTCTACAGCAGGTTCAGGAATAGATTCTTTACTAGTATTAGGTTTGGAAGGAGCAGATGGAAATTACGGTTTCTTAGACATTTCAAAATCTTACAGTGGAACAAATGCTGGAAATTTAGCTAATTATTATGCCGGAGTTTCTTATTTAGAAATGAAACAATACGACAAAGCAATTGAATATTTAGAAAAATTTAATTCTGATGACGAAATGTTAGGTCCTATTTCTTTAGGTGCAGTTGGAGATGCTTTTGCAGATGTAAATCAACCAGAAGAAGCTTTAGAATATTATGTAAAAGCTGCCAATAGAAAAAATAATGGGTTTACTACTCCTTTATTTTTATATAAAGCAGGTTTAACTGCTATGGAATTAAAGCAATTTGATAAAGCGGAATCTTTATTTACTAAGATTAAAGAAAACTACCCAACATCTGACCAAGGTAGAGATGTTGAGAAATTTATAAATGCTGCTAAATACGCAAAATAGTATGTAGAAATTAGGTTTTCAAGAGTTCTAAAAAACCGAATCTCTAAAGACCAAAAACTAAGAACTAAAATATGGCAACAACTAATTTATCATATTACGATAAAGCAACAATCCCAAATGCGAAGACTTTTCGATTTGGGATTGTTGTTTCTGAATGGAATCCAGAAATTACAAGAAACCTACAAAAAGGTGCAATTGAAACGTTAATTGATTGCGGTGCAATTAAAGAAAATATTATTTCTTGGGATGTACCTGGAAGTTTTGAATTAGTGTTTGGCTGCAAAAAAATGATTCAATCCCAGCAATTAGACGCTATTATTGCTATTGGAAACGTAATTCAAGGAGAAACAAAACATTTTGATTTTGTTTGTGAAGGAGTTACACAAGGTATTGTAGATTTAAATATTAAGCATGACGTGCCTGTTATTTTCTGTGTATTAACAGACGACAGTAAGCAGCAATCTATAGACAGATCTGGCGGTAAACTGGGTAATAAAGGCATAGAATGTGCCGTTGCTGCCGTAAAGATGGCGGCTATAAAAAATATTGATAGAAAAAGTGATAGCATCGGTTTTTAACAACACTTTACTTTCTTCATTTATTAAGAATACTTTTTACATCATTTTTAGCAAGTTTACTTAAAATTCTTTAAATTTGAATTGCTCTTACTATTGTTATGTAAATTGATTTATCCGATGCATCTTTTTACCTACTATTTCTAAACCTATGGGATTTTTAAAACGTACAAATAAAAAATTTGATTATCAACCTCGATTTTATAAGGGAGAAGGAAATCCTTTTAAAATTGAACACAAACTAGATCAGTTTAGAACTACTGCAGGAAAAAACAAAGGAATAAAAGGGAAATTTAGTGACGCTTTTGGTGATCTGAAAATGAAATCTGAAAAAAGAACTTCTAGAACATTCCTCATAATTATTACTATTTTAGTTTTAATTTTTCTTTACATTATAGATTTCGATTTATCCATATTTATAACGAATTAATGTCTGATATAATTCAACTTTTACCAGATCATGTTGCAAACCAAATTGCTGCAGGAGAAGTAGTACAACGCCCTGCCTCTGTAGTAAAAGAGTTATTAGAAAACGCAATTGATGCTGGCGCTACCAATATAAAATTATTACTTAAAGATGCTGGTAAAACACTTATTCAAGTAATTGATGATGGTAAGGGAATGAGCACGACAGATGCCAGAATGAGTTTTGAGCGCCATGCTACTTCTAAAATTCAGAAAGCGGAGGATTTATTTAATTTAAGTACAAAAGGCTTTAGAGGAGAAGCCTTAGCTTCTATTGCGGCTATTGCGCATGTAGAATTAAAAACAAAACCAGTAAACGAAGAGTTAGGTACAAGCATCAAAATTGAGGGGAGTAAAATAATTTCACAAGATTTTATTTCAACCGGAGCGGGCACTAGCTTAGCTGTTAAAAATTTATTTTATAACATTCCTGCAAGAAGAAATTTTTTAAAATCAGATACCGTAGAAACACGGCATATTATAGATGAGTTTCAACGTGTTGCCTTAGCACATGCAGATATTTCTTTTTTATTACATCATAATAATAACGAAGTTTATCACCTGAAAGCAGGAAATCTTCGTCAGCGCATTGTAGCTGTATTTGGCACTAAAATGAATGAGAAATTAGTTCCTATTGATGAGAAAACAGATATTGTTACTATTCAAGGTTTTGTGGCAAAACCAGAGTTTTCTAAAAGAAAACGGGGTGAACAATTCTTTTTTGTGAATGATAGATTTATAAAAAGCTCTTATTTAAATCATGCAGTGGTAAATGCATTTGACGGTCTGCTGGAACAAGGTGCGCATCCATCTTATTTCTTATACTTAACAGTACCCGCAAACACCATAGACATCAACATACACCCAACAAAAACAGAAATAAAGTTTGATAATGAAAAAGCTTTATACGCCATGTTACGCGCTACCGTAAAACACAGTTTAGGGCAATATAATGTTGCACCTGTTTTAGATTTTAACAGAGATGCTGGGCTTGATACACCCTATCATTTTAAAGGCGGTAGTACCTCAGGATCTGTCCCTAAAATTTCAGTAGACCCAGATTTTAATCCGTTTAAAGAAGAACAACAAAAGGCTATTAGTTTTCCTTTTAAAAGAGAGAAAGAAACGCAAAGTTGGGAATCTCTTTATACCTCTGTAAACACAACTGATGCGCAACAAAACGAAAGTTTATTTGAACATCAACAAGAAGAAAAAACACAAAAAACATTTCAAATTCAACGCAAGTATGTATTGTCTTTGATAAAATCAGGGGTCGTTTTAATCAACCAATCTTTAGCACATCAAAGAGTATTATATGAAGAATTTTTAGAGAGTATTACTATCAGAGAAGCAAATAGTCAACAATTATTATTCCCTGTGAAAATTTCTTTTTCTTCTGCAGAAATAGAGATGATTTATACCATAAAAACAGAATTAGAAAATGCTGGGTTTTCTTTTGATCAATTTACTAAAGACAGCGTTACCATTAAAGGAATTCCGGTTTCTGTAACAGAAAGTAAAATTACCATTATTTTAGAAGCGTTATTAAACGATATTAATTTAGAAGTACCAGATGCAAGTTTTAGTCATTTTGATGTGATGGCAAAATCATTTGCAAAAACATTGAGTATAAAGACAGGAACCTTACTTTCTGAAAAAGAACAAGAAAGTTTAGTAAATAACTTGTTTTCGTGCAAAGAACCTACTATTTCACCATTTGGAAAAGCAACTTTTAAAACTTTAACGTTAAACCAAATAGATAATTTATTTAATAGTTAATTATGAATAAACTAACGGACGGTATTAAACACCTCATAATAATAAATGTAATTTTATTTGTAGCTCCGCAATTGTTACAATTAGATTTTACAAATATGTTAGCATTGCATTTTCCAGAAAACGAACATTTCGGATTCTGGCAATATATTACGCACATGTTTATGCACGCTAGCTTCTCTCATATTTTATTTAACATGTACGGTTTATGGGCTTTCGGAACTCCTTTAGAGCAAATGTGGGGAAGAAAAAAATTCTTATTCTTTTACTTTTCTGCTGGTCTTGGTGCAGGAATAATTTACACATTGGTAAACTATTATCAATTTAATTCAGCTTTAGAAACTTTAGTAACTTCAGGAATTTCTCAAAATGAAATATTAGAATTGATGAATCCTACTAAAATGTATCAAAATAAAGATTTACAAACAATGAATCAATTACACAATACTCCTGCTGTAGGTGCTTCTGGAGCCGTATATGGTGTTTTAGCTGCATTTGGTTTGTATTTTAAAGATGCGAAGTTAGCTTTGATATTTTTGCCGATTCCGATAGCAGCAAAATATTTTATTCCGGTAATGATCTTTGGTGATTTATTTTTTGGGATGACAAAATACTCCGTTGGTAATATTGCTCATTTTGCACATATCGGTGGTGCTTTAATTGGATTTATTATTGCTTATTCCTGGAAAAAAAATCAATTTAAAACTACATAATGAGTTTTATAAACACACTAAAAAACAAGTATAAAACAGGTACAATAATTGAAAAATTAATATATCTAAATATTGCGATATTTTTGCTTACGCTATTAATTACCGTATTCCAAGGACTGTATAAAGGTGAGCAAAACTTTTTAGTAGCATGGTTTTCTTTAGATAATAATTTAGATGCCTTTATGACAAAGCCGTGGTCTATAATTTCTTATGGTTTTTTACATGCAGATTTCATTCATCTAATTTTTAACATGATTACCTTGTATTTTATTGGAAATCTTTTTATTCAATATTTTACAGAGAAACAAGCACTAACTTTCTATATTTTAGGGACCTTATTTGGAGGATTTCTCTATGTAATTAGTCAAAATTACTTTCCTTTATTTGAAGGAAGAAATACTACTTTAGTAGGCGCATCTGCTGGAATTTCTGCGATATTTATTGGCATTGCAACCTATATGCCCCATTATCAGATAAAAATTAGGTTTATAGGTTTTGTAAAGTTTTGGCACTTGGCAGCAATTTGGTTAGCTTTTGATGTAGTAGGTCTTATTGGTACAAATGCTGGAGGTAGTTTTTCTCATTTAGGAGGAAGTTTATTCGGTTATTTATATGTTCAACAAGCAAGTAATAAGAAAACAAATATATCAACCCTATTTTCCTCTTTTTTCAAAAGAAAAGAAAAACCTTTAAAAACCGTTCATAAATCTGCAAAAAGAAAACAAAATATAGTAAAGAATAGCAGTCAAAAACAAATAGACGTTATTTTAGATAAGATTAGTAAATCGGGCTATGATACACTTACCAAAACTGAAAAAGAATTTTTGTTTAAACAAGGTAAAAGATAAATGAAAAATCTATCTTTTTTAGACAAGATATTATACTTAGCAAACACCATATTTGCTACTTTTTTATTGCTTTCTTTTTTATTACCTTATATCTCTCCAGTAATAATTCCTGTATTTGCTATTTTAAGTCTTTTTGTACCTGTATTATTAATCATGAATTTTGTTTTTACAATTTATTGGTTACTTAAATTAAAGAAACAGTTTCTTTTATCTTTTGTTATTTTAGGTATTGGATGGTTCTTTGCTCCTCCGTTTTATAAAATATCTAGTACTACTTCCTCTTTAAATTCCGATTTAAAAGTGATGAGCTACAATGTAAAAACATTTGATTTATTTGCGAACAATAAGGCAATTGAAAAAAAACAAAATGGTTATGACTTTATAGTAGAAAAAAATCCTGATATTTTAGTGATACAAGAATATTATAAATCTAAAAAAGTGCAATTCTACTTTCCTTATAAATATGTCAAATTCAGATCAAAAATTAGTAAATACGGAATGGCAATTTATTCAAAATTTAAAATATTGAATGCTGGTTCTCTTAATTTAGAAAATACTGGAAACAATATTATTTTCGCTGACATCTTGAAAGAGAAAGATACCATTAGAATTTACAATACACATTTTGAATCCTTAAAGATAAAACCCAATCAAGAGAACTTTGGCGAGAAGGATTCAGGGAAATTAATACAAAGAGTCTCGCAATCCTTTAAAAAACAAGCTTTACAGGCTGAAGTATTTTTAAAGCATGAAAAAGAATGGAAAGGTAAAAAAATAGTGTGTGGAGATTTTAATAACACCTCTTACTCTTGGATGTATACTAAAATTTCAACCAACAAAAAAGATGCCTTTATTGAAGCTGGGAAGGGTTTTGGACAAACATATAATTATTGGTTTCCAATGAGGATAGATTTTATATTAACTGATGAAAATGCAATCGTTCATCAATTTTCAAATTATTTAGAAAAATATTCAGACCACTACCCTATTCAAGCAAGAATTAATTGGTAAATTCTTTAAATAATAGCTACATAAAACTGTTTAAAAGGGCTTCATTAGATTTTGAAGAAAAAAACGCTAAACATCTTTTGAAGCAACAAAACTAATGCTAAAATTATATAAAAATTACGAACTTCTAACTTTCAATAAAATTTTCTAATAAGTAATCTATCTGCTTCAAAAACTATGAATAATATTGTAATTTTACGTTTGTTAAAAATAACAAAATGAATGCAGAAAAAAAAGTTGCTTTCTATACTTTAGGATGCAAATTAAACTTTTCAGAAACATCTACTATTGCTAGAACTTTTACTAGTGAAGGTTTTGAGCGTGTAGAATTTGAGGAGAAAGCAGATATATATGTTATAAATACCTGCTCTGTAACAGACAATGCAGATAAACGCTTTAAGTCAATTGTTAAAAATGCTTTAAAACAAAATGATGAAGCTTTTTTAATTGCAATTGGTTGTTATGCCCAATTAAAGCCAGAAGAATTAGCTGCTGTAGACGGAGTAGATTTAGTTTTAGGGGCTACAGAAAAATTTAATGTTACTTCTTATATCAACGATTTAACCAAAAATAATTTAGGCGAAATTCATTCTTGTGAAATTTCTGATGCAGATTTTTATGTAGGTTCTTATTCTATTGGAGATAGAACACGTGCATTTTTAAAAGTACAAGATGGCTGCGATTATAAATGTACGTATTGCACAATTCCTTTAGCTAGGGGAATTTCTAGATCAGATACCGTACAAAATGTATTAGATAACGCTAAAGAAATTTCTTCTAAAGGAATTAAAGAAATTGTTTTAACAGGCGTTAATATTGGCGATTATGGTAAAGGAGAGTTTGGTAATAAAAAACATGAACATACCTTTTTAGATTTAGTAAAAGAATTGGATAAAGTGGAAGGAATTCATCGTTTAAGAATTTCATCAATCGAACCAAACTTACTAAAAGATGAAACAATAGATTTTGTATCAACATCTTCTTCTTTTGTGCCACACTTTCATATTCCCTTGCAATCAGGTTCAGATGAACTACTTAAAAAAATGAAACGTAGGTATTTGAAAGACACCTATACAAATAGAGTCTCTAGAATTAAAGAAACCATGCCAAATGCTTGCATTGGTGTAGATGTTATTGTTGGTTTCCCTGGAGAAACAGATGCACTTTTTTTAGAAACATATAATTATTTAAACGACTTAGATATTTCTTATTTACACGTTTTTACCTATTCCGAAAGACCAAATACAGAAGCTGTTGCTTTAAATGGAATTATTCCAAAAAAGGTAAGAGCAAAACGTAGTAAAATGTTACGCGGTCTATCTGCAAAGAAAAGACGTTCTTTTTATGAATCTCAATTAGGAAATAGTTTAACTGCGTTGTTTGAAAGCGAAAATAAAGAGGGTTATATTCATGGTTTTACAGAGAATTATGTAAAGGTGAAAACACCCTGGAATCCAGAATTGGTAAATACCCTGCATGAAATTACTTTAACAGAAATTGATATTGATGGCTCTGTGCGTTTAAATTTTAACAATTAAATTCTTTAAAAAGTAAAATAATGGAGAAAACTCCCCTTTACTTTATGCCAGGTTTAGCCGCAAGCCCAAAAATCTTTGAGAACCTAGCGTTTGATATAGACAGATATACACTTCATTATCTAAATTGGATTGCACCACAAAGCTCTAAAGAAGATATTAATAGTTATGCATACCGTTTAAGTGCGCAAATCAAGGAAAAAAACCCCGTATTAATTGGGGTTTCTTTTGGCGGAATTATAGTGCAAGAATTAGCAAGTTATGTACATCCTAAAAAAGTTATTATTGTATCCAGTGTAAAGCATCATGACGAGCTTCCTAAGAGATTTAAAATAGCGAAATTAACAAAAATCTATAAAGTTTTTCCAACTAAAGTAATCGAAAATTTTGAAGATTATTTAGGGTTTTTCATAGGAAAAGGGTTAAAAAAAAGAGCAGACCTATATAAAAAGTACTTTTCAGTTAGAAGCAAAGAATATCTACAATGGTCTATTAATAGTATTATAAATTGGCAACAAACAGCACCAATAAAAAATATTGTTCATATTCATGGCACAAACGATGCTATTTTCCCTATTAAAAATATTCAAAATACTATTAAGGTTAAAGGAGGAACTCATATTATGGTATTAACAAAAGCTAAGAAAATATCTAAAATTATTGATACCGTTTTAACTTGTTAATACAACGTTGATTTCATACTTTTAACGTATCTAAATTGTAATTATGAAATTGGCTCAACGTATTCTTTCTCTTCTAAGTATTAGTATTATAACCATTATTTTTTATAATGCGATCCTTAAAACAGCACCAAATCCAGAGTTACAAACACACAAAGGGTATAAAATAAAAGCATTAAAAATTCCGAAAGGTCTTAATTTGGCAGGAGAAAGAGTACCTGTAGAAATTAACGATGTTAAAGAGAGAATGGAAAGAGAATTGTTGGTAAATACCTACTGGCAGTCGAACGGAATTTTACTCCTTAAAAGGGCAAATAGATACTTTTCTATTTTAGAACCTTTGCTAGCAATGCATAATTTACCTGACGATTTTAAATTTTTAGCTTTAGCTGAGAGTGGCTTTACAGATGAAACATCTTCTGAGGGTGCAGCAGGAATTTGGCACTTTATGCGCACTACTGGAAAAGAATATGGTTTAGAAATAAATAAAAATGTAGATGAACGTTATAATATTGAAAAATCTACAAAAGTTGCGGCAGAGTATTTAATCAAAGCAAAAGAAAAATTAGGTTCTTGGACCTTAGCTGCAGCCTCTTATAATGCTGGTAATCAAGGTGTTTTCAGAAGACTAGAAGCACAAGAGGTAAGTACCTATTATGATGTTAAATTACCAGATGAAACAGAAAGGTATATTTTTAGGATATTAGCTTTAAAGGAAATTATAACAAATCCAAAAAAGTATGGTTTTGTTTTTGATAAAGAAGATTTATACACCGTCAAGGAAACTAGGTCTGTAAAAGTGGACACTGCCATTTCTAACTTAACGCTATTTGCCAAAAAGTTTGGTATGAATTATAAAGAACTTAAAATTCACAATCCTTGGCTAAGAGAACATAAATTAAATAACAAGAGTAGAAAGCTGTATGAGATTAAAATTCCTTTAAAATAGCTTATTCAATAATATTTTGAACTCTGCCGACCAGACCAGATTCTAATTGCACCTTAATTCCATAAGGATGGTTTACCAATTTTGTGAGGATTTTACTCACCTTTCCTTGATTTAGCGCACCAGATCTTTGATTTTGTTTCTGAACTATTTCTACAAATAAACCTATTTCTATATTTTTTCTTTGTCTTCCGTCAATCATAAGTATGTTTAAAATACTAAAATAAAAAAAGCCTATCAATTATTGATAGGCTTTTGGATAAAAAATTAACTAGTAATATATATATAATTATATAACTCTTACGTTTACTGCGTTTAATCCTTTTTTACCATCTTGTAAGTCAAACTCAACCTCATCGTTTTCACGAATTTCGTCAACTAATCCTGACACATGCACAAAATGTTCTTTGTTGTTTCCTTCTTCAGTAATAAATCCGAATCCTTTAGACTCATTGAAAAATTTTACGGTACCTTTATTCATTATAATAATATTAAATGCGTTGCTTGTTTAATTACTAACAACACTAATTGAAGTGCAAAGATACTGCCAGTAATTTAAAAACAATACTTTTTATGATATTCTTTTAAAAAAAGAAAAAATATGTCTGTTACAAAAAAAAAAGCCTATCCGTTATTGATCGAAATTTTAGTAAAATTTTTATTATTAATATTCATTGAAAAAATTTATTGTTCCTTTATTTGCAGGTGTTAAGAAATTACACCAGAACCCAATAACTCTTCATTTTTGTACCAAGCAACAAATTGACCTTCTTGAATAGCCGATTGCTTGTTCTCAAAGGCTACATATAAACCAGACGCTACTTTGTGTAAAGTCGCTTTTTCTAAAACCTGCCTGTATCTAATTCTAGCTTCTACCTCTAACGTTTCGCCAATGTTTAACGTTAAGTCCTCACGGGTCCAATGGATTTCTTCATTTGAAACAAACAACACATTTCTATACAATCCTTGGTGATTTTTACCCTCACCAGTATAGATAGTATTCGTATCTACGTTTGTTTCTATAACATATAATGCTTCTTTTGTTCCGCCAACATTTAATCCTTTGCGTTGTCCTTTTGTAAAATAATGGGCTCCTTGATGCTTTCCTAAAACTTTTCCGTCTTCTTCATGATATAAAAACTTTGTAGATAAATAGGCAAGTTCTGATTCTTTACTTTTAAACGCAGGAATTAACTTTGTGTACTGAGAAAAATCTTTAGGGATATTTATAATTCTACCTTCTTTGGGTTGCAATTTTTGCTGTAAAAATTCTGGTAACCGTACTTTACCTATAAAACACAAACCTTGAGAATCTTTCTTTTCAGCAGTAATTAAATCGGCTTTTTTAGCAATTTCTCTAACTTCTGGTTTCGTTAATTCACCAATAGGAAACATTGCTTTTGTTAATTGTTTCTGAGAAAGTTGACATAAAAAATAAGATTGGTCTTTATTTTTATCTTTACCTCCTAACAATTTATATACAGGTTCGCCATTAATTATTTCTGAGCCTTTTCTGCAATAATGACCTGTTGCAACATAATCTGCACCCAATTTTAGTGCTATATCCATAAATACATCAAATTTAATTTCTCGATTGCATAGCACATCCGGGTTTGGAGTTCTTCCTTTACTGTATTCATCAAACATATAATCTACAATACGCTCTTTGTATTGGTTGCTTAAATCTACAACTTGAAATGGAATACCTAATTTCTCAGCAACAATCATAGCATCGTTACTATCTTCTAACCAAGGGCATTCATTAGAAATAGTTACAGAGTCATCATGCCAATTTTTCATAAAAAGCCCAATAACCTCATACCCTTGTTCTTTTAATAAATAGGCAGTGACACTAGAATCCACACCACCAGAAAGACCAACAACTACTCTTTTCATTCTCTATTAATTGATTTGCAAAGTTACAAATTTGTATGCAATTTACTGATTGAAAAAATGAAGATTCGTTTAAAAAACTAATTCTCTTTTTTCTTTATAAAAGTAGCCTTGTTTTTCTTTTTTTCATCATCTGTAACTATTTCACCCTCGATATAATACTCCCACTTACCTGCTCTTTTTCCTTCTACATAAATACCAGTTTCTTTTATAGCTCCACTCAATTCAAAATATTTTGCAAGACCATTTTCCTTCCCTTTTTTATAAACAACTTCTTCTATTAAAATCCCTTTACTAGAATATTTGCTTGACGTACCATCTAACAAACCTTTTTTAAATAAAGATCTTTCAGTTATTTTACCATTCAAATAAAACACAAACTGTTCTCCATGGCGCAAACCATTTTTGTAGTTTTCCTGGGACATTATGGTACCATTTTTATTAAAGTATTTCCAAAGCCCAACCCTTTTTCTTTCGTTTAAAAATCCTTCTGTTTTTAGATTTCCATTTAAGTCATAAAACTGAACAAATAAAGAGTCTGAATTTTCATAAAAAGTTTTTATAATAACCGGTTTTCTGGATGTAGTTATGTCATAAAATTTAAAAACACCTAACTCCTTTCCATCTTTAAATTGACCTGTATATCGAATTTTTTTATTAGAATGATACTTTTTCCATGTTCCAGTTCGTTTATTGTTACTATCAAATAAATTAATTTTTTGAGCATTGCAATCTTTACTCATAAAATAAAAAGTAAAAAAAGAAAATATATAAATAAGTCTTTTTATTTCTAACATTGAAATATAAGTTTAAAACAAATATACATTAATAGTGCTAAAAATATTATTATGCGAATTACCAGACAACCCTAAAACCTATTAAATTAAAGAAAATAAAACAAATAAGAAAAACATACAAAACATATTAATAAGTGTCTTTTAATACTTATTTTTGTGGATAACAACTCAACTAATAATGAATTTAACAAAACTAAATGCAATCTCTCCTATTGATGGACGATACAGAGGAAAGATTGAAGAACTAGCAAACTATTTTTCTGAAGAAGCTCTAATTAAATACAGGGTTAAAGTAGAAATTGAATATTTTATTGCTTTATGCGAAATACCTTTGCCACAATTAATAAGTTTTGACAATAGTTTATTTGATGAGCTTCGAAAAATTTATATAGATTTTACTGCTGAAGATGCTCAAAAAATAAAAGATATAGAAAACATTACAAATCATGATGTAAAAGCTGTTGAGTATTTTATAAAAGAAAAATTTGATACTTTAGGTTTGCAAGCGCACAAAGAGTTTATCCATTTCGGGTTGACTTCTCAAGACATAAATAATACTGCAATTCCGCTATCTATAAAAGAAGCTATGGAAGATGTGTATATACCCCAATATTTAGAACTTTTAGAAAGATTACAAGAACTTGTTATTGAATGGCAAGATATTTCTATGTTGGCAAGAACCCACGGGCAACCTGCTTCTCCTACACGTTTAGGTAAAGAGATTGATGTTTTTGTAGTACGTTTAAAGGCCCAATTCAATTTGTTAAATGAGATACCTAACGCTGCAAAATTTGGTGGTGCTACAGGTAATTTTAATGCGCATAAAGTTGCGTATCCATCAATAGACTGGAAAGCTTTTGGAAGTAATTTTGTGCAAGAAAAGTTAGGTTTACACCATTCTTTTCCAACAACACAAATAGAGCATTATGATCATATGGCGGCGATGTTTGATACCTTAAAACGCATTAACAATATCGTTATAGATTTAGATAGAGATTTTTGGACCTATGTTTCTATGGAATATTTTAAACAAAAAATTAAGGCTGGTGAAGTAGGTTCTTCTGCAATGCCACATAAAGTAAATCCTATTGATTTTGAAAATTCTGAAGGAAACTTAGGTCTTGCAAATGCAATTTTTGAACACCTTTCTGCTAAATTACCGATTTCTAGACTGCAAAGAGATTTAACGGATAGTACCGTTTTAAGAAATGTTGGTGTGCCATTTGGACATACAATCATTGCGTTTACATCAACTTTAAAAGGATTGAATAAGTTATTATTAAACAAAGCAAAGTTTGAACAAGACTTAGAAAATAATTGGGCAGTAGTTGCAGAAGCAATACAAACAATTTTAAGAAGAGAGGCATATCCAAATCCTTATGAAGCTTTAAAAGGATTAACCAGAACTAACGAAAAAATAAACCAAATATCTATTGCTAATTTTATTGACACATTAGAAGTTTCATCAGCAATTAAAAAAGAATTAAAAGCCATTACACCTTCAAATTATACAGGAATTTAAGATGAGAAAAAGAAAAGAAAATAAAGGAGTTTTTGCATATTTTTCAGAAAAAAGAAACACAATGTTATTAGTGCTTGTTTCTTCTTTATTTTTGTTAACGCTCACTTATTGTTCCGCTAAAAAAGGAGATCCAGAAAGATTTAGAAAAGGAGTGTTTGAGGTTCCTGCAGGAAAAGGATATAGCAAAACAATTATCACTAGAATAGACAGTATACAAATTGAAGAATATGATAAAATTATAAGTATTTCTAACGATAGTGCATCTGGAGAGAAAAGAATAAAACATATTGATACTTTATATATCAAATGGAAAAATAATTTCTTTTATTCTCTAAAAATGAAATCACCTAAAAAACAGTTAGATAAAGACGCTATTTATGTTCAAATAACTAAAATAACAGATGATTCTTATGATTTTTCAGCAAAAATAGGATTCAATAAGTTTCTTACGGACGGAACCGTTTACAAGGTGAAGTAAAATTTAGCAACATTATTGCAATTAGGTCTTTCAATAATTTGTAAACTTTTATTTGAAAATAGTTCTCAAACAGTTTAAACGATATATTAACCCTTTTTTTATTTTTATTGATGGCTTTACATCCTTCATTTTAGATAAAACTTTATTAGCTTGGTATGTTTGGTAGATATGTATTTCATGTCGAAGGATATTTGTATTTTAGCAATCAATTTTTCTACAGATGTAGAAACGCTATTTAAGAATTAAAAATAAAAAATAATATTAAAACACTTAAAAAACATATAGGTACTGTTCTTTTGGTTATATTCTTATTACCAATGGCTATAGATTCTGTTCACGATTTTTTAAATCATGAACACACTATTTGTAACTCCTGTCTCTTATACACATCTCCGAGCCCACGAGACCTCTCTACATCTCGT
>OJEO01000410.1_pt1 | contig 15909 bp, 7 predicted proteins | sample 1593621 | NCBI WGS metagenome assembly OJEO01 (sample SAMN05416875, study PRJEB24817) | seawater metagenome | isolation source: Sea water | place: Canada:Atlantic | collected 2013-11
TTCTAGCGTTAATATATTATTCAATCTTAACGCTGATTCTAGAATGTCAAAAGTATAGCTTCATTGTAAAACCCTCATAATTATCTACGCTGTTTCTGATAGTATGCGCCCAGAATAATTTGACTGGTGTGTATATGAAATATTTTTCCTTAAATTGAATCGCCCCTAGTCTTCTAGGTACTGCCTTGTTTCATAAGTATTCATCTTCTTTTGCACGTTTACTTAGTGGGTTTGCTAGCCAGGCATAGAAACTACTAGGATGAATTTCTAGTGCCCGACATAGCGTACGTATGGGATATTCATGGCGGCTTCCTTTAAGATGTCACGCTCTTCGGTTACTTGCTTAACGGCTGCTATCTTGAATTCTTCGTTATATCGTTCACCAGTCATAATGGCCTCTGTTAACTCATTATATAGTGAAAGACTGTCTAGTGAGCTAGGAGCGATTCATATCAGCTGATCTAAAAAACCTAGTCAAAAGTGTATGTTAGAACCTAAGGCTTTTCATCACAATTTAACCTGATTTACTTAGTACGAACGTAATAATAACTTGCAAATAATTCAAATATCTACGACATATTCATGAGGAATTTGTAAAATTTTGTTTCATTTACGTGGTTAAAGCTTACATAACATTGCAAAAAACCCTTAAAAATGGATAATTCTTGAGCAATATATGGCGCAACATGTCTTATTTATTTTATTGATGCCGATCAAGTCTCATTTTGTAAATATATTATTAAGTAATTAACTTATCAAAGTTACATTTTGTAATAGTTATGCATGCCGCCATATTTACGTTATAGGCCTATTTTAGAGTCCTAAAAAGGAATTTTTTAACATGCTCAGCAAGGATATTTGGATGAATCTTCGGTTAAAATCAGTATTAGCATTCTTATTGTTAATGCTCTCTTCTTACTCTAATGCGATTCTCGACAGTATTAGCGTTTCTGATGTACTTGTAACTGAGGGTTCTATTGCTCGGGCTTTAGTCACAATTTCTCCCGCTGCTGGTGAAAATGGGCAAATTATTTTATATGAAGCTAGTGCTGAAACAGCTGCTGGTGATGATTATTTCTTAGCTTCAAATCGAATGGTGATTGAGGCTGGGAATACGACAGGCGTAATAGAAGTTGTGATACCCGTTAATGATGATGCTGGTGTTGATCTAGAAACCTTTAAACTTGGAGTAAGAGCAGATCATATATTGAATTCAGGGTTTGAAAATGGTTCTGCTGCTTTTCAGGTTAAAGAAGGGGTTTATAATACTGTATTTAGACGAGAGATAAATAATCCAGACCCTACTTATTGTGTTTTAGGTGCTGATGTTTGGGTGATTAAAGATTGGGTATGTTCATACCCTTACACATTTGAAACAAATACTGTTTCTGCATATGGCCATGTTGGTACCAATAGTGTTCATGAGATAGATGCAGAATCTCAAGGTTTTCAGAACTTGGTTGTTACGCCTGGAGTGGAATATGAGATATCTCTCAAGGCTACTCGTCGTTTACATGTGGATACACCAAGTACGGTAGATACTACGATTGAGGTTGTTACTCAGGCGGATTTTGAAGTTATTGCGGCTACAACATTTACGCGCAGTAATACTGTTTGGAACTTAACAGAGGAAAAAATTATAATTCCGGCTTCGAATACTGAAGCCAATATAAGACTTCAATTTTCGACTACAAATAGCACCACTACAGGAATGATCATTGATGATTTGTCTGTCGTAAGAGTAAACCCATTAGGCGAGGGTGCTTTAGCAAGTGCCGATGCCGTTGCGACGATAGGCATTATTGACGCGAGTGCTACAGCACCACAAGTGCTAATAAACTCTCCTCATACGACTAGTGCTGAATCATTTGATGTGAATTTTTTGTTTAGTGAAGAAATTAATGGATTTGATTTATCAGACATACAGGTTTCGAACGGGAGTGTTTCCAATTTAATATCGCCTGAATTAAACCTGTATCAGGCCACGGTTATGCCTAATCCTTCACCGTTAGAAAGTAGTGAGATTGTTTTCACCTTGTTAGCAGGTGCAGTTACTTCAGTAAGTGGTGGAGAAGAGAATGTTACGACAAGTGTCACTACTATCTACGATGTAATTAAGCCTACAGTGACTGTTACACCAACAGAATTTAATACACTAGAAGCAAATACGATCACCTTAAATTTTTCGAAACCTGTAGCAGTCCTAACGCTAGCAGAAATATCTGTAGATAATGCAGTTTTAAGTACTTTCACTAAAATAGATAATTCAACATATTCTGTATTATTGGATCCAGCTGACAGTTTGATAGAGGCCGAACAGGTAACATTGTTATTGGGAGCTGATGCAGTTTCTGATGCCGCAGGAAATATGAATGATGAAGTCAGTATAGGAATTATTTTTGACCAAACACCACCAGTGATTAGTGTTAATGGAGACTCAGTTGTATATAGCATTTTAGGCGAGCAATATAATGATGCAGGCGCCTCAGTGATAGATTTACTTGATGCGGATATCGCTAATAAGCTTGTTACTGTTAACTCCGTTGATATTAATGCTATTGCTGATTATTCAGTTACTTATGATGTTACCGATGCCGCTGGAAATGTTGCTGTGCAAAAAGTGCGAGCAGTAAGAGTTGTTGTTGATCCTCTCATAACAATTAAAAATTATGCGGCAGATCAATCCAATAGCGCACCAATCATCTCAGATTTTGAATTAATTGGAATTGTAGGTGTCAGCAATGAAAATCTTCTAAATATCAATCAAAAAATCGCTTCTTTGACAGCGATTCAAGTTGATTCTGAAGACAAAATTCAAGTTATCGTAGATCAAGTGATTGCAGATCTTCGCTCAGCAGCCGCGATTGATGTTATCAAGGCTTTTGCCGAGAGTAACATTAACCCAGCTCCAACCGTTACAGATTACACAACAGCGGAAATTACGGGAGTAACCGTCAGTAATATCGGTGCCGTTAATAATGCGATAGATGCCATTACTGCCGCGCAAGCTGATACTGCTAATAAGATTCAAGCTATAGTGAACCAAATAGTTGCTGATTTAGCGACAGCGGCTGCTATTGATATGATTGAAGCTTTTGCTGATAGCAATACAAACCCAGTTCCAGCAGAAGGTCATTATTCAGCAGCTGGGGTAGCAGGTGTAACCAGTGCTAATATTGATGCGGTTAATGCTGCAGTAGAAGCTTCTAGTGGAGTGTTTGCTGATACCACCGCCAAAATTCAAGCGATTGTCAGTTCTGTTATTAACAGCCTGAAAGCACTGGCTGAGTTAATTGAAGACCTAAACGGAAACGCAAATTCCCGTTTAATAACAGCTAATCAGTTAGATGAGATTCATAGGGTGGAGGGTGTTATAATTGCGAATATTGATGAATATAATGCTGCATTTATTTCTGCTGCTTTTTCAGATGTAAATAATCCAATAGCTGCTGAAATCAATGCAGTAATCGCGTCAGTTAACACTATTGTTGCAAACGAAACGGCAGCATTGAACGAACTGAAAGAAGATATCGCAGGTAATGCGAATAATGATTTAGTTGAAGCTTCTGAACTTAATACAATCCGCGGTGTAACTAACGCGATCCAAGCAAACCAAACTGAATACCAAGCTGCATTCATAGCAACTTCACCAAGCCCATTTGTCGATACAAAAAATCCAACACCCGCTGAAATTCAGGCAGTGATCGACTCTGTTAATACAATCGTTGCAAACGAAACGGCAGCATTGAACGAACTGAAAGAAGATATCGCAGGTAATACAAACAACGATCTTGTTGAAGCTTCTGAGTTGAATGCGATTCGTGGAGTATCTGGTGCAATTCAGGCGAACCAAACTGAATACCAAACTGCATTCATTGCGACGTCACCAAGCCCGTTCGCTGATACGAATAATCCAACACCTGCTGAAATTCAGGCCGTGATTGATTCAGTTAATACTATTGTTGCTGATGAAAATACGGCCATTAGCGAGTTAGTTGAAGACCTTAACGGTAATGCAAATACCAACTTAATCACGGCGACTCAGTTAGAAGATATTCGTGGAGTAACTGGTGTTATTGCTGCAAACATTGACGAATACAATACTGCGTTTGTTCCGGCTGCGTTTAACGATATCAACAATCCAACGGTTGCTGAAATTAATGCGGTAATTGCATCAGTTAATACCATTGTTGCCAACGAAGCGGCTGCATTGAACGAACTGAAAGAAGACATCGCAGGTAATGCGAATAATGATTTAGTTGAAGCTTCTGAGTTGAATGCAATCCGCGGTGTTAGTGGTGCGCTTCAAGCTAACCAGGCTGAATACCACGCTGCGTTTATTGCAACGTCACCAAGCCCTTTCGCTGATACGACTAACCCAACACCTGCTGAAATTCAGGCGGTTATCGACTCGGTTAATACAATCGTTGCCAACGAAACGGCAGCATTGGATCAACTCAAAGAAGACATTGCTGGTAACAGTGATGGCGACTTAATTGATGCTGATGAGTTGAATGCAATTCGTGACGTAAGTGGTGCGATTCAAGAAAACCAAGCTGAATACCAAGCTGCGTTTACTGAAACTTCGCCAAGTCCATTCGCTGATACAGCTAATCCAACAGCTTCTGAAATCCAGGCAGTGATCGATTCTGTTAATACAATCGTTGCAAACGAAACGGCAGCACTTGATCAACTTAAAGAAGACATTGCTGGTAACAGTAATGGTGACTTAATTGATGCTGATGAGTTGAATGCAATCCGTGACGTAAGCGGTGCGGTTCAAGAAAATCAAGCTGGCTACCAGGATGCGTTCTCTGCAAGTACGCCAAGCCCGTTTGCTGATCCAACGAATCCAACGGCTACTGAGATACAGGCAATTATAACAGCGGTTAATAATGGCGATGTTGATTCGGATAATGACGGTTTGCCAGATTCAGTTGATGCAAATGATGATAACGACGATTTAACGGATGAAGAAGAAGCCGGATCGACGCCTACAACTTCAACAACAGATTCTTGTGATCCGGATACTCGCCATGATAATTGTGATTTTGATAAAGATGGTGTTATCAATGGAAGTGATGATGATGACGATAATGATGGCGTAAAAGATCTGGATGAAGTTACCGAGGAAGATCGTTCAAACGTTGATTCAGATGGCAATGGCATTTGTGATGGTGCAATGGCTTTCGCTGCTGTTGATTCATTCAAGGGTTGTATGCCGAATACTAATCCAGATTCAGACGCTGATTATGATAACGACGGAACTAAGGATAATGCTGAATTATCGGGTGATACCGATGGTGATTTGATTCCGGATTACCTCGATGCCGATGGCGACGGTTCTGCACCATCTTATGGTGATAGCGACAAAGACGGTATTGATGATAAAACGGAATGTGGCCCTGTGTTACCTTGTCGCGATACGGACAAAGATGGGGTATATGATTATCTAGATACAGACTCAGATAATGATGGTATTTCGGATGACGAAGAAGCCGATGGCGTAAGTGGTAATGGTCAAGATGTGACTGCTACTGATGGAAGCGTTAAAGCAAAAGATACAGATACTGATGGAATACCTGATTACCTTGATACTGATTCGGATAATGACGGTAAAACAGATGCAGATGAGAACTCACCAGTAGGCAAGGATACCGATAGTGATGGTATTCCTGATGTCGTTGATCATGATGATAATAATACTCAAGCTGGCGGTGGTGATAGTGATAATGATGGTTTGAGTGATGCTGAAGAGTGTCCGAATTATCCAACAAATTGCCCTGATTCTGACAATGATGGTCAACCGGATTATCTTGATAATAACAATGATTCAGACTTTGACGGTATTCCAGATGGTGATGAGGACTCGAACCTAGATAATGATAATAATCCCGCTACGAACCCTCGTGATACAGATGGTGATGGGGTTTATGATTACTTGGATACAGATTCTGATAATGACGGCATAGACGATGCGGACGAGCGAAGTACTCCTTATGATAGTAACAATCTGAAGGATACTGACAGTGATGGTATTCCTGATGTCATTGATAGTACCAATGGCGATGGTGATGCGGATAGTGATGGCATTCCAGATAGCCTAGAGTGTACTGATCAGCCTTGTCGAGATACTGATAATGATGGCATACCAGATTTTATGGATGAGGATTCAGATAATGATGGCTTACTTGATGCTGATGAAATTGGCGATATAAACGACTTATTAAAAGATACTGATGGTGATGGTATCCCAGATGTTGTTGATCCATCTACCGGTGAAGTTGGCCAGCAGGGTGGTGATAGCGATAACGATGGTGTGGCAGATGCTGTTGAATGTAATAGCTGGCCTAACTGTACTGATAGCGATAACGATGGTATTGCCGATTACCTTGATGAAGACTCGTCACCTGAAGTAGATGTTCCTAATCTGGCTCCTGAGCTAGAAAAGGATCTAGGGCGAATCAAAACAGGTGTTCATGGTGCAGGTAGTCTGCACTGGGGTTTTGCATTAATGTTGTCACTACTCGTAGTGCTGCGTAGAAAGTCGGCCGTATTGATGGCCTTGCCGATGCTGTTTGTCTCTTTGGGCGCTAATGCAGAATGGTGGGATGAAATGGATCTGTATGTAGGGGCGGGTGTTGGTCAAAGCTACTTAGATCCAGGGCTTGGTGGTACAGCTTATGAAATTGATGATCACACGAAAAATGCTTGGAAATTAACGGCTGGTTGGGATTGGAATGATCATATTTCGATTGAAGGGTATTACACCGAGCTAGGAACCGTAGATCTTAAGCCGGGTGCCCATATGACTTATCGCATGATGGGGGGCGATGCCATGTTGCACTTTTGGGCACATGGAGAAGAAAGAAAGAAAGGCAGCATTGCTTTGTATGCGAAAGCGGGTCTGAACCATATGACTAATAATGCCAATGGAGTTAATTATGATCAAGGTAGCAACTTTCAGTTATTCGGCGGGTTGGGTGCTGAACTTTACCTACAGCGTCGATTCAGCGTGAGATTAGAGCTTGAATCCTATGATACTGACGCAGCATTGCTTTCTTTGAACTTAATAAAGCGATTTGGTTTTAAGTCAAAAACACGACTTAAGAGTGAGGTTTTACCTAAGGCTGAACCTCAGATTTTGGATATAGTCCCTGTTGTTGTAGACTCAGACCTAGATGGATTTTTGGATGATGAAGATCAATGTCCTTATACGCCTGAAGGTCTTACCGTTGATGACCGAGGATGTGCTGAATTTGATGGTAAGTTAGGTGACTTAATTGCAAGTATACAGTTTGAAGTAAACTCAGCCTCTCTTACTGAGACGAGTAAGACTTCTTTGAGTGAAATTGTAAATATGCTTAAAGTTTATCCAGCTGTTAAGGTCGATGTTCAAGCACATAGTGATAATACGGGCTCAGCTCGTTATAATAAAACACTATCACAAAAACGAGCAGAGTCTGTTGTAGACTACTTAAGACAAAAGAACATTACAGGCTCGCGCTTAACAGCCGAGGGCTTTGGGGAAGAAAGGCCAGTAGCTGAAAATACTACGAAAGATGGTCGTGCTAAAAATAGGCGTGTAGAATTCGTTTTAACACGCCGTTAAATATTAGATAAGGGTTGTAGTTTGAGAGATGCGGGAATAAAAATAGCTTACCTAGAAGATGATCTAGAGCAGGCAAAGATGGTAACGACTTGGTTTGAAGAGTTTGATTATCAATACGAGCACTTCACTCAAGCGCAACTATTATTGAATCGTTTAAAAGACGAAAAGTTTGATATTGCTTTATTGGATTGGGAGCTTCCAGAGATGTCGGGTCTTGATGCAGTAAAGTTAATACGCAGCAAGTACGATCAAAACCTTCCAATTTTATTTTGTTCAATGCGAGATAATGAAACCGACGTCGTGCAGGCACTGGAAGTCGGTGCTGACGACTATATGCGTAAACCGCTATTGCGCATTGAATTAAAAGCTCGCTTGAATGCTTTGTTGAGGCGCGCAGGAGGAGAGCGTTCTGGAGGCGATCAATCTGAAGGTATAATAGAGCATGGGCCTTATCGCTTTGATTTGAAAAGTAAAATAGCTTTGGTCAATGGTGAAGCGGTCGATATGACCGATAAAGACTTTGAGGTTGCCAGTTGTTTATTTGATAATATAGGCCGAATTTTATCGCGAAGCTTCTTGCTCGAAACCGTTTGGGGAATATCCTCAGACCTGAATACGCGTACGGTTGATGTTCATGTGAGTCGGGTTCGAAAAGCATTAGGGATTTCACCAGAAAGTGGCTACCGCGTAAAAACAATTTATCAGCATGGCTATCGACTTGAGAGAGTTGAATAGATCAACAAGTAAAAAATGGAAATTTAATGAAAGTAATTAAGCAGTGTTCAGCGATAATCTTAGGTGCTTTGTTGCTATTAAATTCGATTTTTTCTTTTGCTGAAATAGATTCAACAGATTTAAATTACATCGTAAAAAAGAATGATACAGTTTGGGGTATTTGCAAAACCTATGTAAGTGACCCACTGTGCTGGAAAAAATTGGTTGAGTACAATCAGTTAAAAAATCCTAAGTACCTTCCCCCACGATCCGTTATTCGCATTCCTAAATCTTGGCTCATAGATCATCCAACGACAGCATTGGTTATTGCGGTAGAAGGCCAGGTTAGCGTTACTCATAAAAATACGACCGAGAAGAAGATACTCGTGGTTGGAGATCTGTTAAGCCAGCAAGATATCGTGCAAGCACTTAATGGCACGGCCATGATTCAATTTGCTGATCAGTCGCGCTTGTTGTTGAAAGCGAATAGTACAATACGCATGGAAACACTGCAGTTCTACGATCCTGGCCAGCTAGTGAATACACGAGTTGAGTTATTAAAAGGGCGTGTTAAAGCTCAGGTTGAAAAAATCACCAATAAAAATAGCCGCTATGAAATCGTGACTCCGGCTGCCGTTGCTGCAGTAAGAGGAACAGAATTTCGGGTTGGACATGATCTAGACGACCAAGGTAATGCTGTTATGAGAACAGAGTTATTAACAGGAAAGTTAGATGTTGCCTCCGATATCAATATGCAAAGTATCAATGCAGGGCAAGCTATTATGGCGATTGAGGGTAAGGGCGTTTCAGATCCTGTTAACTTATTGCCACGACCTCTAATGGAAATTAACGGAGCGCGCAGTTTTCAATTGCCACATGATATTCAATGGTTCCCTATAAAAGGGGCGGTATCGTATAAGGTGAGTTTAATGACAGAGAGTAGCCAGCTTTGGGAGGTGAGTACTTCTAAGCCTTCATTTACCTTGCAAGACTTAGATTCTGGAAACTTTGAGTTTTTAATTCGAGGCGTTGATGCGCAAGGTTTTGAAGGACGTAATCGTCACCTAAAAATCAACTTACCTTGATGTCTGCTTCTTTAAATACTTCAGCAACAAAACGTTTTGACTGGCCATTACTCTTCTTGGGACTGATTATTCTATTACAGGTAAATAGTAATCAGTTCAGTAGTTGGACCCAGGGATTAGATTATTCTCTCTATGATAACTATCTACAAAACTTCTCACAGCCTGCCGACGACAAAATAATCATTGTAGAGATCGATGAGCAAAGTCTATCTTTGTTAGGAGATTGGCCATGGCCGCGAAGTTATCATGCTCAAATGATTAACCTACTGACACAGGCCGATGCTGATGTCATTGCGTATAACGTCATATTTTCTAATTCAAATCTTACAAATCAAAATGACCAGCTATTATCAACCGCAATCGAGGATAGTGGGCGAACGATTCTTCCCTTGTATTTTGATCGGTTTTTCAAGGAAGGTGAGGTTTTAGAAGTATTACCGGCTCCTGAGTTTAGAAAATTTGCTGGGCTAGGGCATGTAAATAGCTATTTAGATGCTGACGGTACATTACGCTCAATTCGGTTAATGGACCGATATAAAGAACAAAGTTGGCCTCACTTTGCGTTCGCCAGTTTCTTATTTGATCAGCCATATTCGCCACTGCTTGAATCAAACTTAAAAGACGTCTTTATTCCTTTTGTAACAGAAAGCGATTTTCAGAGAGCCTCTTTTGTGGATGTTTTGACCGGCTTAATTCCCCCTGAAAGCTTTTCTCAGCGCACTGTTTTTGTAGGTATGACAGCGACGTCAATGGGGGACCCTTTACTGATTCCTATTAATGACGCAGGCCGCCAAACACCGGCCGTTGAAATTAATGCTAATGTTTATCAAGCTCTTGATCATGGGCAGTTGATTGTTCCCTTACCTCATATTCTTTCGATCATTATTAATACGGTCTTATTGCTGACGGCGATGTATTTGATACCTAGGTTATCAGGCGTGCAGCAGTTTTTAGTTACTCTGGTTGGGTTATTACTTACCACCTTGTTTAGTTATTTTTTATTGCATCAAGGCTATTGGTACAAAGCGGCTGGTGTAATGTTAGCGCTTTTCACTATTCCATTTATTTGGAATTTACTGCGGTTAAGTCGGTTATTTACTTATTTACGACAGCAGATTAATCAATTGAAGAAGCAGCAAGATACAGAAGCGTTCCGGTTGCCTAATTATCACGGTTTAGATACCGAAGATGACCTTAGAGGATTTCTGAAGTTAATGCAGATTGAAGATTTTAAAATCTTAGATGTTGCTTCTAGTCGACTTGATCAGAATTCATTTTCAGGTTTGGAGTCTGTTGATAGTATTACGAAAAAATTGGAGTTAATGCTAGAGGGTAAGAAGAAAATCTTACTACTGGATTTTAAAGTATTCACAGCACTGGAAAAAAATAAACTAAATATTTTGCAGAAGTTATTGTTGCAAAAGCAGCGTGACGAATTAAATTTAGCTCAAAAGGGGCAGTTTGAAAGTGATGTTTTTGCCAAGCAGCTATCTCTCATTACAGACTTTCAGCGGCAACTGACACTGACCCATTCGTTATTCGAAGAAAGTATAGACGGAATTTCTGCAGGGATTTTGGTGTCCGATTTAACGGGTAAAGTATTATTTAGTAATAAAGCATTGAATGAACTTGTCGGTATAGATGTTAATGATACCCGCTTATTATTCAAGTCGATTACTCCCATTCAAGGAGAGTGGCTATCATTATTGCGTGACGCAGTTTTATTGCAGACACCTATAACGGTTGAGGCAAAAACTTCAGATAAAGACTTATCGGTCAGTATTCGTTGTATTCAAAATAAGGTGAATGCCGATCTTTCATCGCAGGCGCCGTTACTTGTATTTAATATCACAGACATTAGTTTAATCAAGCAAGCGCATAGAAGTCGTAGTGAGATGATTGACTTTCTTTCTCATGATTTACGCTCACCAATGGCCTCTCTTCAAGCGTTGGTTAATCAATTAAAGTCAACGCCGCTATCTGGGGTGGATGTTGCAGATTTAATCGATAAGGTCGATCTCTATAGTCAAAGAGGCTTAATCTTTGCTGAACAGTTTCTTGAGTTGGCGCGTGTGGAAGGTGATGACGAAATACTGTTGTATGAAGTTGATGTGTATAGTGTTGCCCAAAATGCTTTGGATACGCTCTATCATCAGGCTCAAGCAAAACAAATTCGTTTAGATATAGAAATAGATGATGATTATTGGGTGCTCACGAATGGTGAGTTACTAGAACGTATTTTCTTAAATCTTGTAAGTAATGCTATTAAATACAGCCCACATGAAAGCCGCGTGCTGTTAACGGTGCAGGTTGCTGAGAATAAGACGCTTACGGCAATGGTGTGTGATGAAGGGCCTGGCATACCAGAAGAGCTCGCGAGTCGATTATTTAAGCCTTATGCTAGGGGTAATGATAGAAATACACAAAAGGAGCAAGGAATAGGGCTTGGATTACGCTTTGTTGATGTTGCTCTTAAACGCTTAAATAGCCAAATACAGTTTGAAACGTCAGCAGAAGGAACGCGCTTTTATTTTAACTTAGAGTCGATACATTTAAGCTAGATCAGGCGTATTAATAGATTAAACCTTTTGCTGAGCTTCTACTTGCTGATCTAAAATTTCACATATTTCCTCTTGAATGAACAGACATAGATCTGGATCACTAATCGGATTGTCATGCACATCGGAGATAAAGAATATATCCGAGATGCGCTCGCCTTCAGTCATAATCTTTGCGCTGTGCATGAGAAACTTATGAGTCATAAAGAACTCTCCCATGCGGGCTAATAAGCCGGGTCTATCCGCTGCAACTACTTCTAAAACTGTACGTTTAAGAATTGGGTCGTTACTCAGCGTTACTTGAGTCGGTACTTTAAAGTGCTTAAGTAATCTAGGTGTGCGGCGTTGAATAACATTACTGTATTCAGAAGGGGTTGATAATGCTTTGGTTAGCTTGCTTTTGATCTGTTCGATTCGAGCAACATCATTGCCAATAGCAACTCCGTTTTCATCAAGTACGATGTAGGTATCGACAGCGTTGCGATTATTGGACGTCATGATGCGGGCATCTTGGATGCTCAAATTCAGTTGGTCTAGTGTCGCTGTTGTCACCGCAAAAAGATTGGGGTGGTTTTTCATGAAAATGAATATTTGTGTTGCGCCTTCAAAATCAATATCGCTGGTTTCTCGTATGGAAACCAGTGGCGATTCACTCTGTCCGTGTTCGGTAATGATTTGTGTATGCCAAACAATATTATCGGCACCTTCTCTTAAGAAGTAATCATCGCCTGGTTCGCCCCATATGTTGCGCGCGTGAGCTTCATCAATTCCGAGTTTTTCTAATTCGTAAATGGCTTCGCATTGAATGGCATTAATGAGTTGTTCTTTACCTATGGAATGATTTAACCCACGACGAAAGGCTTGCTTGGTATTGTGAAATAACGTGCGCATTTGTTCAGCGCGCCAGCCTGTCCATAGCTTTGGGTTGGTACTATTGATGTCAGCAACAGAAATTAAGAATAAATGCTGAAGGTGATCAATGTCGCCTACTTCAAGAGCAAATTGATGAATGTCTTCAGGGTTATTGATATCAATGCGTTGAGATGCCTGTGCCATCAATAAATGATTGCGTACCAACCACTCCACCATATCGGTATCGTATTGGCTCATCCTATGTTGCTGGCAAAATACTTTGGCAATTTCCGCCCCAACGACTTCGTGTTCACCACGATAACGTTTACCTACATCATGAAGAATCGCAGTAATGTAGAGTACTTCTCGACGTTTAATTTTATGAATTAAGTTGTAGGCAAGAGGGAAATGCTCTCTCTCACCGGCATGGCGATAACGGCGAAGTAATTGCACCATACGTAAGCTGTGTTCATCAACCGTATAGATATGAAATAAATCATATTGCATGTGCCCAATGATACTACCAAAATCGGGTATGTAGCGGCCAAGGATGCCGTAACGCATCATGCGTTTAAGCGTGCTTGATATTTGCTGGTTATTCTTAAGAAACTGCATGAATAAGTCGTTATGCAGAGGATTTTCACGAAATGCTTGATCAATGAGTTCTCTATGATCGTGCAGTGCTCTAATGGTGCTGGAATGCATGCCTTCAATATTTTTTCGCTTAGCAAATTCAACAAATATGCGTAAAAGTAGTTCAGGTTTTTCTGCAATTCTTTTTGTGTCAGTTAAACGGATGTAGCCATTGAATACATAAAGATCGTCATCAATAGGCTCGATCTTATCATTACCAGAGTCACCGAAAATATCGTCTTTGATGTGATATAGCAAAATATCAGTGAGTTCGGTGAGGGCAAGTTGATGTCTGTAAAATTGGAGCATCATATGTTCGACACCTAGCATTTCTTCATCGTCTGTAAAACGTAATAGCTTGGCAATGTCTTTTTGTAATTCAAAAAGAAGGCGGTCTTCTTCTCGGTTGGTAATCATGTGGAGTGCGTAGCGCAGTTGCCATAAAAATTCGGTACTGCGTTGGTACTGATCGAGTTCGAATTGAGTTAGAAATTTGTATTGCTTTAACTCTTCCAGTTCTTCATGGCCAAAGTGACGCATGGCCATCCAATTTATGGTTTGAATATCACGCAAGGTACCGGGAGAGTTTTTTACATTAGGTTCTAAATTGTATTCGGTATCTTCATGTTTAGCGTGACGCTTTTTTAACTCCTCCCATTTTGCAGCAAAGAAGTCTGGGCCTGACCAAATGATGCGAGAGTCTGTTCTTTCGTGCAATTGAGTCAGTAAGGTTTCATTACCCGCTAGGGTTCTTGACTCCATCATGTTGGTAATAATAGTGAGATCTTTTTTAGCTTCACTAACGCACTCGTCTAAGGTACGAACACTATGACCGATGTCGAGTTTAAGATCCCATAGCAAGGTGATGAAGCTTTGTAGTGCCTCTTTGTGTTTATCAAAAGCAGCTTCATTTTCTAATACAATTAATAAATCAATATCAGAGTGTGGTTGAAGTTCGCCACGGCCATAGCCGCCGACTGCAAGCAGTGAAATGCTGTTTGTTGCATCGGACGCATCATTAAAACCAGAGTTTTGCCAAAGACAAAAGAGTATTTGATCAATTAATTGAGAGCGATGAGCTACAAGGGTGCCTGCATCGAGAGTCGCTTTAAAATACGCGTGGCATTGTTGCTTGATGTCGGCGAGCAGGGGCTTGATGACAGGAAGGGGGGATACGGCCGTTTTTAATTGTTGTAGGAGTGCCTCGTTATCAATACGAGGAAGCTCTAAAGTGGTCTTATTAACGGCCATCGTTGTCAAAATGTTTACCCTAAGTTGTTACTGTTATTAAATTAGCTATCTAAATTAACTTTCTAAACCAACTATTAAACCTGCAATTGAAGCTTTGAGTATGAGATCTTTTTACCAATACTGGGTTTCTTCTTTACGGCGGGTCAAAACATCAACACCGTCTTCCGTGACTAAGCAGGTATGTTCAAACTGAGCGCTTGGCTTGCGGTCTTTCGTTACAACCGTCCAACCATCAGATAGCTGCTTGTTGAAGCGCTTACCTTGGTTAATCATGGGTTCGATGGTAAATGTCATGCCAGGCAGTAGTTCCATCCCCGTTCCTGCTTTACCATAATGTAAAACTTGGAAGCCATCTTCGTGAAACTCACTGCCAATGCCATGTCCACAATATTCACGGACCACTGAGTAATGATTGCTTTCAGCGAACTTCTGAATGATTTCGCCAATATCGCCTAAGCGACAACCTGGTTTAACAAGAGCAATCGCCTTGTACATACTTTCTTGAGTTATATCGACTAAGCGTTTAAGGGGCGCACTTGGCTCGCCAATAAAGAACATTTTACTGGTATCGCCGTGGTAACCATCTTTGATTACCGTAATGTCGATGTTAATAATGTCGCCTTTTTTTAACGCTTTATCATTTGGAATGCCGTGACAAATAACATGGTTAACAGAAGTGCAAATGGATTTAGGGAAGCCGTGATAGTTCAGGGGTGCAGGAATAGCATCTTGAACATTGACAATGTAATCGTGGCAGATGGTATTGAGCTCGTCAGTTGTGACTCCTGCTACAACATGCTCTTCTATCATTTCCAATACTTCGGCGGCCAATCGACCGGCGATGCGCATCTTTTCAATTTCTTCGGCTGTTTTTACAAATTTAGACATATTTTTTCGCTTGTACTGACGCTAATACGATTGGTTAGGCTGACTTACAGGTAAGTGAGCCAATTAATGAGCATATTGTACGCTCATCTTATGCTTTTATAAATGGGGCAAATATGACATTAAGAATGCCATTTAAAAGCCTAATGAAATAGAAAAATCTTTATTTTTATTTGCCTAAATGGTATAAAGCGCCGCTGACTAGGCCTATCTTGTCTCAGTGTTTATAGGATTTATCCTTAAATGCTCTGTTTGATAGCTGTCAGTAAATAATACACACACACATTACAACGATGTTGCGGGGTGCCGAAAGGTCGCG
>OJEO01000413.1_pt1 | contig 15733 bp, 13 predicted proteins | sample 1593621 | NCBI WGS metagenome assembly OJEO01 (sample SAMN05416875, study PRJEB24817) | seawater metagenome | isolation source: Sea water | place: Canada:Atlantic | collected 2013-11
GAGATGTAGAGAGGTCTCGTGGGCTCGGAGATGTGTATAAGAGACAGCTTTTTTACTTTTCACCTTAAGATTACGCACCCAAAACAACCATAAAAGAAAAACCATCCCGTAAATTATAGCCGGAAAAATTATCTGATGTAGAAAGTCACTATATTCAGGATAATGGTACAAAGCAATGGTAAGAATAGCAATACGCAATATATTTACTGCATAAATAAGAGCGATTCCTGCAAAAATAAATAATACCGTTTTTTTAACTTTTTGAGCAAAAGAGATAATAAAAGCCATAAATAATATGATAATGCTTATTGCATTACAGCCTTCAACAACTTGAGCTAAAAAAGTATCATTAATGTATAGCCCCATATATGGCCCCTGTAGATCTGGTTTTACGGTTCCGTTATACCCAAAAGCTTGTATTACTGCATTGCTTTGTTTTGCTACTAAATTGGTAAAAAAATCAGGGTAATATGTCTCACTTACACCGTACTTTAAATATAGAGAGTATAAAAAAATTAAAAATAAATACGATCCTAAAAACAATAAGATAAACTGAACAACAGCGCTATATTTTACAAATAGGTTTTTCAATAAAAAAATAAATTTTAACAAAAATACAGCATTTGTAGTTGGCGTTTGTCTCGGTTTTAAAATACTTTTACTTGAAAATAAACGACTATGCCTTTTGATGCTTTAAAACCTAAAGTAAACACAATTTTAGCAAATGACAAAGAATCCGTTAACCAACGCCTTACGGAAGTTTGTGAATTATTACAAACTACATTGGGCTATTATGATTGGGTTGGTTTTTACTTTGCCAATCATGAAGACAAAACGTTACATCTAAAAGCATTCGCTGGCGAACCTACCGATCACGTAGTAATTCCCTTCGGAAAAGGTATTTGCGGGCAAGTAGCAGAATCGAATTCCAATTTTGTAGTTGCCGATGTAAAAGCGCAAAATAATTACATCGCGTGTAATATGTATGTAAAGGCTGAAATTGTAGTCCCATTGTTTAAAGAAGGTCAAAACATTGGACAAATAGATATAGACTCACACACAGAAGATCCTTTCTCATCGGAAGACGAGCGGTTTTTAGAATGGGTGAACCAACAGGTTGCCGAAATACTGTAATTGCTGGATGCTGGCCTTCGATACTTCCCTCCTGTCGTCGGTACACTCAGGCACCGAAAACTAAAAATTATATGCTCGACGCTTAAAATGAAAAACTTTTGGGATTTGTTTTTTTAAACGCTTACATTCCAGTTCGAATCGCTTCTACAGGATCTAATTTTGAAGCTGAAATAGCCGGAAGTATTCCTGAAATGAGCCCAATCACTGCTGAAATTGCTGTTCCTATAAACATATTCCAAGGCGAAAGCACGAACTCAAAATCGCCTGTGAATTGAGAAGCCAAGATGGAAACCAAAAAGACCAAAAATAATCCTATCAATCCACCGATAATAGCTAAAATTACCGCTTCAAACAAAAATTGAAGTAAGATAAACCGGTTTTTGGCACCCAATGATTTTTGAATTCCTATCAAGTTGGTTCGTTCTTTTACACTTACAAACATAATATTGGCAATACCAAAACCGCCAACTAATAGTGAGAACCCACTAATAACCAAACCAATTAAATTCATTTGTCCGGTTATATTATCGATCATATCGGCAAATCCCTGTAACTGATTTACAAAGAAGGTACTTACATCATCAGGTCTCAAGCCTCTTTTTAAACGTAATTTTTGTTCTAGAATAGCAATAAACTCTTCATTATCGATGCCTTTTTTTGGCTTAATAACAATTTGAGGAAACGTATTTTTATTGTTATCACCATACATACGTCGCACAATATTTACAGGCATCCAGATCGAAGTATCTTTTGAGCCGCCAAACAATCCTGCCCCCTCTTTTTCAAGCACCCCAATTACCGTAAATTTTCGACCATAAATACGTACCTGTTTACCTATGGCACGCTCACTTCCATTAAATAGTTTTTGTGCTATTTCATATCCTACAACCAAAACTGGGGAGCCGCTGTTTGATTCAGATCCATTAAAAAATCGTCCCGTATCTAGCTGTAACGCTTCAATATAGTAATAACTTTCAGTCACCGCCCCAATAGGAACATCACTTATTTGGTTATCACCATATTTTATGTTTTCGTTTGGCACATTTAAAGTGTACGTTGCATAATCGAGATTTGGAACATTACTTTCTATATATTGATATTCTTCAAAAGATACCATAGGGAATTGCTCACGCTTCCAACGGGGAACATCGGTTGGACCAAAAGAAAAGTGAGAAAGGATAATCGTACTTTTATCTAATGAACTAATATTTCCTTCAATTTCTTTTTTCAAAGAATCTACTGCAGCTAAGACTGCAATAATTGAAAAAATACCAATAGTAACGCCTACTAATGATAAAAAAGTTCGCAGTTTATTATTTCGTAATGCATTGACGGCAAAAGCAAAACTTTCTTTTAAAACACGTAAGTAAACCAGCATTCTTTTTTCAGAAATTAGTTAGTAAAAAGGATATAAACACCCCTATTTAGTACTAGAGATCGCTCCAATACTTTTAAAAATACAAGGTATCAAAATAATTCAAAAAAATATTCAATAACATAGGACGGTTTCTATGTCATATTGTTACAATTTTATATGTAATTATGTACTTTTGCCCCTTAAATTTCAATCCATGGGCGACACAAAAAAAATCACTTCTGCATTAATTTCAGTTTTTCATAAAGATGGGCTGGCTCCTATTGTTAAAGAACTAGACAAACTGGGAGTTACTATCTATTCTACCGGAGGAACACAAAAATTTATTAACGATTTGGGAATAGAAGTTATTCCTGTTGAAGAAGTGACCGATTACCCTTCTATTTTAGGGGGTCGTGTTAAAACATTACACCCGAAAGTTTTTGGCGGTATTTTAAACCGTCAAGATAACGATGGTGATGTAGCCGAAATGAAAGAATACAACATCCCACAGTTAGATTTAGTGATTGTAGATTTATATCCTTTTGAAAAAACAGTCGCTTCTGGTGCTTCGGAACAAGACATTATTGAAAAAATTGACATCGGCGGAATTTCATTAATTCGTGCAGCCGCTAAAAATTTTAAGGATACGCTTTGTGTTTCTTCTATGGAAGATTACGAAGAAGTATTGCATATTATTTCAGAAAATGAAGGCTCCATTTCAGTAAACGATCGAAAAAAATTCGCTGCGAAAGCGTTTAATATTTCATCGCATTACGACTCAGCAATTTTTAATTATTTCAAGGCTGAAACTGAAATGCCCACACTAAAAATTAGCGAAGCAAAAGGGAAAGAACTTCGCTATGGCGAAAACCCGCACCAGAAAGGTTTTTTCTTTGGTGATTTTGATGCGATGTTCGACAAATTACACGGTAAAGAATTAAGCTACAACAACCTGCTCGATGTAGATGCCGCAGTAAACTTAATGGCTGAATTTACAAACGACGCTCCAACGTTCGCTGTGTTAAAACACAACAACGCCTGCGGAATTGCCCAGCGAGACACCGTCAAACAAGCTTATGTAGATGCATTGGCCGGCGATCCTGTTTCGGCATTTGGCGGAATTTTAATCAGTAATTCTGAAATTGACGAAGCCACTGCTGAAGAAATTCACAAATTATTCTGCGAAGTAGTTATCGCCCCTTCCTTTTCAGAAAAAGCATTAGAAATTCTGAAAGGCAAAAAGAATCGAATTTTATTAATTCAGAAAGAAACAAAACTGCCTACAACGCAAGTTAGGACTAGCTTAAACGGCTATTTGGTTCAAGATAAAGACTACAAAACAGATAACAAAGAAGAATTAACGTACAAAACCAACAATAAACCAACCGATAGCGAGTTAGAAGACTTGATGTTTGCTTCAAAAATATGTAAACACACTAAGAGCAATACAATTGTTTTAGCTAAAAACAAGCAGTTGTGTGCGAGCGGAACCGGACAAACGTCCCGTGTAGATGCGTTACGACAAGCTATTGAAAAAGCCAATAACTTTAAATTTAATTTAGATGGGGCTGTAATGGCCAGTGACGCTTTTTTCCCGTTTCCGGACTGTGTAGAAATAGCAGACAACGCTGGAATATCAGCAGTAATTCAACCGGGAGGCTCCATAAAAGATGAGCTTAGCATTGATTATTGCAATGAAAATGAAATGTCCATGGTATTTACCGGTACACGTCATTTTAAACACTAAAAATGTTACATTTGTGAATAGCAGTAGCTTATCACGTATAATTTCAATACCACCAAAATAAAATATGGGATTTTTTGATTTCTTAACGGAAGAAATAGCCATCGATTTAGGGACCGCAAACACCCTGATCATTCACAACGACAAGGTTGTTGTAGATGCGCCTTCCATTGTTGCACGCGACCGTTCCACCGGGAAAATTATTGCCGTTGGGCGCGAAGCCAGTATGATGCAAGGTAAAACGCACGAAAACATTAAAACAATTCGCCCGCTTAAGGACGGTGTTATTGCCGATTTTGATGCCAGTGAAAAAATGATCAATATGTTCATTAAGGATATTCCGGCATTAAAGAAAAAATGGCTTACGCCTTCGCTACGGATGGTTATTTGTATTCCCAGCGGAATTACCGAAGTGGAAATGCGTGCAGTAAAAGAAAGTGCTGAGCGTGTAAACGGAAAAGAAGTATATCTTATTCACGAACCTATGGCGGCAGCGATTGGTATTGGGGTAGATATTATGCAACCTAAAGGAAATATGGTAGTTGATATAGGAGGTGGTACAACTGAAATTGCCGTAATAGCTTTAGGTGGAATTGTTTGTGACAAGTCCATAAAAATTGCAGGTGATGTATTTACCAACGATATTATCTATTACATGCGAACTCAACACAACCTATATGTGGGAGAACGCACTGCTGAAAAAATTAAAATCCAAATAGGTGCTGCAACCGAAGACTTGGAATTGCCACCAGAAGAAATGTCGGTTCAAGGACGTGACTTGCTTACTGGGAAACCAAAACAAGTCCAGACATCGTTTAGAGAAATAGCAAAAGCATTAGATAAATCCATTTTACGTATTGAAGATGCTGTAATGGAAACTTTATCGCAAACACCTCCTGAATTAGCTGCCGATATATATAATACGGGTATCTATTTAGCCGGTGGTGGCTCTATGTTACGAGGTCTTGACAAGCGGTTGTCTCAAAAAACAGATCTTCCTGTTTACATTGCTGAAGACCCATTGAGAGCTGTGGTTCGAGGTACTGGTATTTGCTTAAAAAACCTAAACAAATACAAAAGTGTATTGATAAAATAGGAATTAATTAGTCATGCAACAGATTATCTTTTTCTTTATACGGAATAAAAATTTCCTGTTGTTTGGTCTTTTGTTCCTTATTTCAGTTTATTTCACGGTACAAACACACACCTATCATAACGGGAAATACGTGAGTTCAGCAAACTTTTTAAGCGGAAATGTTTTTAGTGCCAAAAGCAATGTTACCGGCTACTTTGGACTTGAAGATGAAAATAAACGCTTAACGGAAGAGAACATCCTTCTTAGAACTGAATTGGAAAATTTAAAAAGTATCGCTAATCCTTCAACCTTGGATAGCACGATGCTTCCATCGGGATATATTTTTAGAAGTGCTCGTATTATTAACAATACGTATTCAAAATCTAAGAACTACTTAACGTTAAAAAAAGGGAAGAAGGACAGCGTCAAAATTGATATGGGTGTCATTTCTTCCAAAGGAATTATAGGGATTGTAAATGCTACTTCAGAAAACTTTTCAACGGTACAATCTATTTTAAATACAAATAGTCAGATAAATGCCCGATTAAAAAAATCGAATCATTTTGGCACACTGGTTTGGAACACTAAAAACCCGAATAGAGTTCAACTAATCGATATACCTAGATTAGCTCCTGTTGCAGTTGGTGACACTATTATTACCGGCGGAAAATCTACTATTTTTCCTGAAGGAATTTTAATTGGAACTGTTGAAGAGTTTAATCTTGAAGGAGACGCTAACTATTACGACCTTCAAATTAAATTATTTAATGACATGACGAGCTTAAAGCACGTCTATCTTATTGAGAATACAAACAAAGAAGAAATATTGCAACTGGAAAATGAGGTAGAAAATGCAGAATAATGCGATTTTAATAAATACATTGCGATTTATATTGCTTGTTTTTTTACAAGTACTACTTCTAAATCACATTAATTTTTTAGGGTATGTAAACCCGTATATTTATATACTTTTTATAGTGTTGTTCCCATTAAGCGGGAATAAAGGCTTACTCATTTTTTTAAGTTTCCTACTGGGTTTTTCAATCGATATATTTGGAGACTCTGGAGGAGTTCATGCCGCTGCCTCAGTCTTTATAGCATACATACGGCCGTGGATTCTTAAATTTTCTTTTGGTATAAGCTATGAGCATAATAACATAAGGCTGTATAAAACATCGCTAGCTCAACAGTTTACATATATAGTAGCGATGGTTTTTTTACACCATATTATCCTATTTACCCTCGAAATTTTTAACCTTTCGCACATACTTTTAATCCTAAAATCCACGTTATTTTCAGGAATATTTAGTATTATACTATTAATGAGTATTTTGATCTTATTTAGCCGAAAAAACTAACAGCCAACTATAATCGTAATTTTTCAAAATAAAACCTAAAATAAGCTTATCCCTAGATGCGTAAAATATTATTACTTGTCGTTGTATTGGTTACCGGAGTAGTTTTTGCCGGACGCTTGTTTTATTTACAAGTGTACGACACCTCATTTCAAGAATTATCACAAAACAATGCCGTGAAAATCTTATACGATTACCCCCAACGTGGGTATATATTTGATCGTAAAGGCGATTTATTAGTTTCTAACCAACCCTCTTATGATGTTATGGTCATCCCAAGAGAAGTTAAACCATTAGACACTACTGAGTTTTGTAAATTATTAAAAATAACGGAAGGACGGTTTGATACTATATTAAACAAAGCGCGTATCTATTCTCCAAGATTACCTTCAGTAGTTATTCCGCAGTTAACAAAAGCTGAATATGCTTTTCTTTCTGAAAAAATGTATAAATATGAAGGGTTTTATATCCAGAAACGTTCCTTGCGGGATTATCAAGTAAAGCATTCGGCAAACGTGTTAGGCTACATTGCCGAAGTTAACAAACGCATCATTAAAGAAAATCCGTATTACCAAATGGGAGAACTTATTGGTAAACAAGGAGTAGAACAACAATATGAAGAGATATTACGCGGTGTAAAAGGAGTAAAATACATTCAGAAAGATAGGTTTAATAGAGACATTGGTCCTTTTAACGAAGGTATTTTTGACACGCTTCCACAAAAAGGAAAAGACCTACAATTAACTATAGATTCTGAACTGCAAAAATACGGGGAGAAGTTAATGGTAAACAAACGGGGCGGAATTGTTGCTATCGAACCAAAAACGGGTGAGATTTTAAGTTTAGTAACAGCTCCCAACTATGATCCAGGCTTATTAGTAGGAAGAGAACGATCTGAAAACTTTACGAGACTTTGGTATGACACTATTGCAAAACCTCTTTTTGACCGCGGACTATCAGGTGAATATCCACCAGGATCTCCTTTTAAAACTTTAACTGCATTAATCGGGATGCAAGAAAAAGTTATAGACACAAAGGAAAGAATAGCGTGCCATGGTGGCTATCATTACGGTAGAGGGAAAAAATTAGCATGTCACCACCACCCTAGCCCTTTATCTATGGTAGGCGGTATTGCTAACTCTTGTAACGCCTATTTTTGCACAGTATATAGACGTACCATTGAAAAATACCCATCACCGCAAAAAGGAATGGATGCTTGGGAAAACCACTTAGAAAGTTTTGGTTTAGGACATTATTTAGGCTACGATCTACCCAGCGGACGACCCGGAAAAATACCTGATTCAAAAACCTACGACCGGATGTACCCTGAAAACAATTGGTATGCAACGGCTACAATTTCAAATGCCATTGGTCAAGGTGAAGTATTGATGACGCCAATACAAATGGCCAATTTTACAGCAACCATTGCCAATCGAGGTTGGTATTACACCCCTCACGTTATTAAGGGTATTGGAGAAGAAGATACCATACCAAAAGAATATACCAAAAAACATAAAACAACCATTGAACCGCAATATTTTGAACCAGTTGTTGAAGGTATGCACGAAGTGTATACAAGCGGTACAGCTTCTTATATACGAATTCCCGATATTGAAATATGTGGAAAAACTGGAACGGCAGAAAATTACATTCGTGTAGATGGAAAACGCATGCAATTAACCGACCACTCTATATTTGTTGCTTTTGCGCCTAAAGATGATCCTAAAATTGCCATCGCTGTTTTTGTTGAAAATGGATATTGGGGATCTCGCTGGGCAGGAAGAATTGCTGGATTAATGATAGAGAAATACATAAAAGGTGAGATCACTCGAAAAGATATGGAAGACTACGTATTAAATGGAAGTCTACAAGACGAATATGCTAAGCCATATAGCGGCGAACCTTTTAAAATAAACCGATAATGGCGGCAAGCAAAGGACTGGTAAAACTAGACTGGCTTACTATATTCTTTTACTTTGCATTGGTTGGCATTGGTTGGGTAAACATTTACTCAGCTTCTTTGGATGATAGTGCCACCACGTTTTGGGATTTTAATCAAATCTACACCAAGCAACTAATTTGGATATTACTAAGTGTTGTTCTTATCATTTTTATTCTAGCTATAGAAGCAAAATTTTATGAACGATTTTCCAGTGTCATATATTTAGTCTCATTACTCTCCTTATTGGGACTCTTTATTTTTGGTAAAACCATTTCTGGAGCCACTTCATGGTACTCTTTTGGAGGAATAAGTCTTCAACCAAGTGAATTTGCGAAAGCTGCTACAGCCCTAGCATTGTCTAAATATTTAACGGATATACAAACGGACATGAGTGAGTTCAAAGATCAGCTCAAGGCTTTTTTACTCATTGCATTACCTGCACTTATTATCATCCCTCAACCTGATCCAGGAAGCGCCTTAATCTATGCTGCCTTTGTTTTTCCTTTGTATAGGGAAGGGTTGCATTTTGTATATCTTTTACTAGGTTTTTTTGCAGCTGCTTTATTTATTTCAACCTTGGCCTTTGGTATTTTTTGGGTGATTTTAGCCGTTGTATTAATTGCCGGATTTTTATATTTCAGAAAACGGAAAAAACGCCCTAATCTCTTTAAATATATTGTAATTGTTATTGCTTGTATTGGCTTCTCTTTTTCGGTGAGCTATATATTCGAAAATGTTTTCGAACAACGACACCGTGATCGTTTTAATATTGTATTAGGTAAAGAAACCGATTCAAAAGGGATTGGCTACAATACAAACCAGAGTGAAATCGCCATAGGTAGTGGTAGATGGACCGGAAAAGGATGGACCGAAGGCACGCAAACCAAAGGGAAATTTGTCCCCGAACAACATACAGACTATATTTTTAGTACTGTTGGTGAAGAATGGGGCTTTCTGGGCAGTATGCTAGTTGTTTTACTATTTATCGCTTTAATTGTAAGGGTCTTGTTTTTAGCCGAGCGTCAAAAGAACCCATTTAGTCGAGTGTATGGATATAGCGTTGCCGCTATTCTGTTTTTCCACTTTTTTGTAAACGTAGGAATGGTCACTGGCTTATTCCCTACCGTAGGAATACCGCTCCCCTTTTTTAGTTATGGAGGCTCGGGACTATGGGGCTTTACTATTTTATTATTTATATTTATTAGACTTGATGGCGCAAATTCGTATTACGGAATTTAAGCTTTTCTGAAATAAGCCTACCGTTTTCTCCATTCTTTTGCATTCGAAGTGGATTCTAATATATTCTCTATTGAATCAGGTAGTTTGGGAAAAAAATCAATTCCTGTTTGTTCCTCTACTTCATCAATTGAAACAACATATTCATAATAAGATACGCTTGTCACTTGATTCGGAATTAGAAAAGCAATAGCGTTATGCTTTCCCTCTGAAATTTTTATAATAATCTTATAAAAAGAATCTGGCACAGAAACATCTTCATCGCCAATAGTTTTTAGTCCTTCTTTTAAAACACCACCGGTGACCACATAGATACTACTATATTTTTTTGCCCAATAACGGGTTTTCTGCTCCAAACGATTCCAAATTCCGGCGTTAAAATCATGATCCTGCGGACTTATATTACTAGTTAAAAAAGTTTCGTGATAGGCATTTTCTGAAAATTCCCGATCAGCAGCTGGGACAAGATGTCCTCTATCATATCCAGAATTTTTATAATTGCGCCAATCTGCCGAACCCGTTTTCACCTCTCTATCTTCTACAAAATAAGGACGTTTAAAATCGCTATTTACAATCTGGTCTTTTCTAAGTTCATACGCTATCCATTCTGCTTGTTCATGAGCTTCAGCATAAGAGAGCGTATAATATTTATGGGTAACCACATTATCATAAGTTGATTGAGGCAAATAATCAGTACTAAACTTAGAGTAGGTTTCAGAAGTTTCAGCAGACATATCAGGATAAGGTTCGTTTTCCTTATCAATATATTGTTCGGCATAATACAAGCCAACTGTGACCAAGAGGACCAGTAAAGGGTAGAGGAGCTTTCTATTCATACTTTCTAAAAGAATTTTAAGACAAAGATAGCTACGCTAATTAACAATTTTCTATTGTTTCAAATTATTAATCTGTCCTTTTAATTCTTCCATGGACTGTTGTAATTGTTTAAAAAGTATCGTTTCAGAAGGTTCATCCACACCAAAAGTAAGTTTACTGTTTACTTTCCATAATTCTTGTATATCTTTTACTTCAACATCTATTGGCAGATACTCTGTATTGAGAGAGATTAAACGAACTTTGTTAGGAGAATTTGCAATTTTCTGAAGTTTTTTAACCAACACCGAATCGTGCAGTACTACAATATAAATACGACTGTCGCTGGCTTCAGAAATATTAGAAACTGCTTTTCCTAAAACCCATTCATTGGGTCGTATATTAGGTAACATACTATCACCCTCTACTTGAAACCCTCTATACGTAGCATTTCGGTACTCTGGTAATGGAATATTAAAAGCCGGCAGCGTTTCATACCAACCAACATCGTGAACATTATTTGGATACCCAGCTGCAGCCTTTTGGTTGACTAAAAGTATGGTTTCTTTTTCTTGTTTGTCCATGGTTATCACTTTCGGACTCACGTTTCCATTATTCACATCTAAGTATTGGTTAAAGCTTTTACCGAATAGCCATAACGGATTAATAGTAAACTGATGTAATAATTCCATTACGGCTTTACCTGATATTTTTGTCTTTCCTCGCTCAATATCGGCCGTTGTAGTGCCAATCTGCAATAACTCGGCAAAGGAGTGTTGCGTATGATTTTGCTCTTCACGAACTTGTTTAAACCGCTTTGCTTCAATAGATACACTTTTTTCCATAGTTCGAATATACAATTTTTTGGAATATATCCAACAAAAAACGGATTAAAGCCAATAAAAAACAACTTAAAGGGTATCAAAATAATTTTTCCATCAAGGCAACACAAGTAAAAAAATAAGTATTTTTGAATATTATTAATCACTAATCACAAACATTATGAAAAAAGTATTTTTATCTTTTGCAGCATTAGCATTAGTTGCATCGGTTTACTCTTGTAGAGAAACAAATGAAGAAAAAGCAGAAGACAATATGGAACAAATGGCAGACGACATGGAAGACGCTGCTGAAGATACAGGTGACGCAATGGAAAATGCAGCTGAGGAAACCGGCGAAGCTATGGACAATGCTGCTGATGAAGTAGAAGACGAAATGGAAGGAAACGACGATATGTAATTTATCGTTTAAAAAAACAAAAAAAGCCCTCTTTTTAAATTAAGAGGGCTTTTTTTATAGAGTATTCCGTTGTTATTTTTCAACTATAATAAATTCAGATCTACGATTGCGTTCGTGTTCTTCTTTTGTGCAAGAAACGCCATTGGCGCACTTATTTAGCAACTGAGACTCTCCGTAGCCCTTTCCTGTTATTCGAGATGCATCTATACCACCTTCTTGTATTAAATAGTTAATTGTCGATTTTGCTCGTCTATCTGACAGTTTTTCGTTATAACTATCACTACCTCTACTATCGGTATGCGATCTTACATCAATTTTTACAGTTGGGTACTTTTTTAAGTATGTAATAATCTTTTGTAACTCAAGTGTTGCATCTGTACGAATATCACTTTTGTTTAGATCGAAATTTATGGGTTTTAAATCTAACAACTTAAAAAGGTCTTGTCCTACCTTGTCTTTATTCATGTTTTTAGGGCTTAAAAACACTTTTGATGTAGTTATTTTGTTAGGCTCTTCTGTCGTTGCCACATTTTTTTCAGAAGAAATATACTCATCTTTCTCTGAACGTAATGTATACCCTTCAGAACACGCTACATTCATAAAATTAAAAGCTCCTTTACTATCTGAAGTTTGCTCTGCTACTTTTTCGTTCTTAGCATTGTACAACTCTACTTTTACTTTAGGTAAAACATTACTTGTGTTTTCATCATAAGCAACACCCTTGATAGTCTGAAGGCAAGGAGTTAATAACGGTTTAAGTTGAGTAAGCCTATAAATATCATCATCATTATTCTCTCCTCTATTTGAAGCAAAATACCCTGTTTTGTTTTCTTCATCAATTATAAAAGTGAAATCATCTTTATCACTATTTATAGGCTTTCCAATATTTTGCACTTCTGTAAATACATTTTCATCGTTCTGAAATGCCACAAATACATCAAGACCTCCTAAGCCAACGTGACCATCGGACGCGAAATATAAGTTTCCGTTTTTTGCTACAAAAGGAAAAGTTTCCCTTCCTTCGGTATTAACAGCATCACTTAATTGTTCCGGAACTCCAAAACCGTCTGAATCTATCGTTACTTTGTAAAGATCAGACATTCCTTTTCCCCCAGGCATATCTGAGGAAAAATAGAGTGTTTTCTCATCCGGACTTAGTGCCGGATGTGCTACAGAATACTCATTACTGTTAAATGGCAATTCTTCTACATTCCAAACTCCTTTTCTTTTATGAGCTACGTAAAGTTTTAAATGATTTATACCCGTTGTATCTTTCCCATATTCATTGTTCGTATAATTACTTCTCGTAAAATACATTGTTTTGCCATCTTGACTAAAAACTGCGGTAGATTCGTGGTATTTGGTATTTATTTTAGAATCAAATTTGTTTTGTTGTCCAGAAGAAGCTGAAACTGCATATAAATTGAAAAAAGGTTTATTATTCCATTCGCTAATACGCTTAATAGGACCTCTTGTGGAGCGATTTGAAGCAAATACCAAAGTGTCTCCATACATAAACGGGGCAAAATCTGAGCTTTTTGAATTAAACGATGCAATTTCTATTTGAAATCTTCCAGAATTTTTTTCAATCTGTTCAAGGTAATTTTTATTGGCAGTAAACAACTTTGCTCTCGTGTCAGATGTTTTTAAAGTTTCTAATTTTTTCATGACTTCATTAGATAACTCATATTGTTCCGTGCTTTTTAGAGACTGGGCATATCTATACAAGTAATCAGCCTCTGAAACTTCATGATTCTCAACGAGCTTTGCATACCACTTCGCTGCATTTTGATAATCAGCAGTAAAATAAAACGTATCTCCTAATTTTTTAAGTGTTTCAGCAGAAAGCTCTTTTTCATCTTTCGCAACCTTGAGGTAATCATCGGCAGCATCAACATAAGAAAGGTTCTTATAATTTTCATCGCCTTTTTTTATGGTCTTATTCTGTGCATTAACACTTAGGTTAACACAAAGAAGCAGCGTAAAGAGTATTGTTATATATTGTTTCATAATAAATCTTTTTTATAAAATTAAAAGAATCTAGGAGATACCATTTGATTGTTTCTATTAAACAGTTCGAACCGTAAAAACACCTCAAAAGAGCCGTCGTTATATTGCTGCAACTCAGTAGTTTCTCTATCATAAGCAAAGCCCAACATGAGTCGATCACTTACTTGAAACCCTACGATACCACTAAATGCTGCACTCCATCGATAAGCAGCACCTAATGTGATTTTCTCTTTAATTAAAAAATTAGCCGAAACATCTACCTGCAAAGGAGCGCCTTTCACAAGTTTGGTTAGTAATGCCGGTTTAAATTTAAAATCGTCATTTAAATCGAACGCATACCCTGTAATTAGGTAGAAATTTATTTTTTCTTTGGCTGTAGAACTACTGTTATTGCTATTATTAGACTCATCAAAATGTTCTGTTTCAAGAATATTTGGAGCACTTAACCCAAGATAAAATTTATCTGTATAATAATAAGCTCCTATTCCTACTTGTGGAGAAAATTTGTTGTCGATGAATATTTCAGAACCAGGGTCAGATCCATTTTCGGCACCTGTATTAGCTCTATTACTGTTTACATCTAACAAATGTGCTCCTCCTTTTAATCCTAATGCTAATTTCCCTCTTTCTGAAATATCTAAAGTATAACTAAAATCGATATCTACGTACGTTTCTTCTGATATAAATATTTCATCCCTCACAATATTTAAACCCAATCCTACTCGTTTTCCGGTAGGTGTATGCATAGATGCTGTATATGTAGTAGGAGCGCCATCTAACCCAACCCATTGACTTCGGTAGAGGCCAACAAAACTAAATACATCTCTTGAACCTGCATATGCAGGGTTTATACTTAAAGTGTTGTACATATACTGGGTATATTGAGCGTCTTGTTGCGAATAAGAAGTTTGCACAACCAACCCCACAATCAATATGATTAACAGTTTAAATTTAAAATTTCTCATAAGTAAGTTTATTTAACCTATCAAGTGGTTGCCTGATAGGTATTATATTTTTTATGCTTTTATTTTCTATTGATGTATAATGGGCCTGCTTGTTTTTGGGTTTCACCATTATTATCTACATAAATAATTATGTAATAGTAGGTACCAACAGGTAGTTCTTTGTCCTTTTGAATAGTTACCCGTCCATTAGAAATTCCTCTAAAGAAATTTCCTGATGTACCATACCCTTTAGTATCATATACTTTAACTCCCCATCTATTATAAATCTCTACTGTATTATTTGGGAAATTTTCGATACCGTCAATACTAAACACATCATTAACACCATCGCCATTAGGAGTCATTATATCATACACCTTAATATCATTAATGAAAGCTTCAAGATAATCTGGAATATCATTATTATTATCATCGCCAAGTTCATCTCCATTAATGATCGTATCGCCATCACAATCTAATAATAACCAAGCATCACTAACTATCGATAAATCCTGATTATTGACATTGAAATCACAAGGATCGTTAGGATCGGTTCCATCGGAAACTTCATCGCCATCTAATACTCCATCGCCATCTGTATCTTCATCTAATGGATTCGTTCCGAGAGTAATTTCATCGCCATTGGTAACACCATCGTTATCACAATCAAGATCATTCCAACTGTTATCTACAGCAACTGCCTGACTTGACAACACAAAATCACAAGGATCATTAGGGTCGGTTCCATCTGAAACTTCATCTCCATCTAATACTCCATCACCATCTGTATCTTCATCTAATGGATTCGTTCCGAGAGTAATTTCATCGTCATTGGTAACACCATCGTTATCACAATCAAGATCATTCCAACTGTTATCTACAGC
>OJEO01000420.1_pt1 | contig 15653 bp, 15 predicted proteins | sample 1593621 | NCBI WGS metagenome assembly OJEO01 (sample SAMN05416875, study PRJEB24817) | seawater metagenome | isolation source: Sea water | place: Canada:Atlantic | collected 2013-11
AATTATATATGTTTGATTGTGTGATAGATGATAGGTTATTGCAATAATACTTCTTTTTATTTATATACGTAAAAATTAAAAGTTTAGTTTTTATTAAGAAATTTATAATTTAAATATTGTATGTAAGCTAAATGAAAATCTACTCTTAAAATATTTATAGCTCGTAGAGAAAAAAGAGTGTAAGTCATTGGTCTTTTATGTTTTAGCAATAATTAAGGCAGCTTAAAATTGAGTTTTAAAGGAAAAAACAATTAATTTAGAACCAATACAATAAAGGTAAACTGTTAAATAAATTGTAGAAAAATTTTTTACCTTCAAAATTTAAATTTATTGAGGATAGTTTAACGTTATTTTTTTATAAATTTTTCAACCGCCGTCCCATTTTCCGAAGTAACCACTACAAAATACAATCCGTTGGAAAGTACTGAAACATCGAGTTGATTGGTATTTTCTTTTTCGGAAAGAATTATTTGTCCGTTTATCGAAAATACAGAAATATTTTCAATGCTATTATTTACTGAAGTGATAAAAAGCGTTTTAGAAACGGGATTGGGGTATATTTTAAACGTGTTTAGAGTGTTTGCCGGAACACCTAAAAAGGGTGTTTCCTGAAACTCCAATCCAAATCCCGGTGCAAACCAAACCATTAAATACCGTTCCTGTGTATTTGGATTTGTATCTATGTATATGTTATAGGAGTCTCCATAAAACCCATTAAAATGTTTAAAATACTCATCTTCAAAGCTATTATAGCTTTCGGTTTCGCAGTCGTTTTCAGTAGGGTTGAAGTCGCTAATTATATATTCCTCTATTTGGGTATCAAATTGATACGCTCCAGTATAGGTGTTACAGGCCGCTAGCCCTTCAAAAGTTAAATCTTCAATGATAATTAAGGTAGGATTTACAGGTGACGATTCGTTGGTAATGTAAATCGGGTCTTCAAGATCTGCCGTAAAAGCACGTAAATACCAAGTGCCGAAAAAATCGGGATCTCCTTCTTGTGCAAATGATTGGAAGGATGTAAAAAGTGCTATGCTCAAAAGTAATAGTGTTTTCATTACATCTGATTTTCAGTTGTTTAGTAAGTTATAAAACTTTGCGGACTTTTCCTACCTTTGGGGAATCTTAAACCCTTCCTCAATGACAGATTTTTGGCTATATTTTAAATTAGGCTTAGAGCACGTGCTCGATTGGCAAGCGTATGATCACGTTCTTTTTATTATTGTGCTTTGCGCAGCGTATACCTTTAATGCATGGCGAAAACTATTGGTGTTAGTCACGCTGTTTACAGTAGGGCATACTATTTCATTATTATTGGCAAACTATGGCGTGGTAAGTGTTTCCAGTAGTTGGATAGAGTGTTTAATTCCTATCACCATTTTGGTCACGGCTTTGTTTAATTTATTTACAGCAGGAAAAGAAAAAAGGGCTGAAAAGCTAGGAGTGTTATATGTAGCAACCGTCTTTTTCGGATTGATTCATGGATTTGGTTTTGCTGGTTATTTCAAAATGATTAGTGGGGATAACGATATTTTGCACTTATTGGAATTTGCACTCGGTATTGAAGCGGCACAATTAATTGTAGTTATTTTAGTGCTTATATTAGCCTTTTTGGTACAAACTATTTTCCGGTTTAACAAGCGCGACTGGGTGCTTGTTATATCTTCAATTGTTATCGGACTTATAATCCCCATGCTAATAGACAATTGCTTTTTTCTTTTTTCTTGAAATATCTTACATACAATTTATTTCTGTTTCAGTAATTAGTGATACTTTTAATATTTTGAAGCTTTTGCAAATGCTTAACAAAGTAAATTTTGCTATCATGTAACTTCCTGCTAATTTCGCTACTTATTTAACACTATGGGTATTAGTAAACAACGACAATACGACATCGCCTATTTACGTATGGCACAAGAATGGAGCAAACTCTCTTATTGCAAACGCAAACAAGTTGGCGCACTTATTGTGAAAGATAAGATGATTATTAGCGACGGATACAATGGTACTCCTAGTGGATTTGAAAACTTTTGTGAAGATGAAGAAGGCTATACCAAATGGTATGTGCTTCACGCAGAAGCAAACGCTATTTTAAAAGTGGCTTCCTCAACACAATCTTGTAACGGAGCCACCTTGTACATTACGTTATCGCCTTGTAAAGAATGTAGTAAATTAATACATCAAGCTGGAATTACACGGTTAGTATACCATAAAGGATATAAAGATAACAGTGGCATAAAATTTTTGGAAAAAGCAGGCGTTACCATTACGCATATTGAAGATTTACAATAAATTACATGAAATACCACAAAAAATACTTGCCATTAATAATTGGTACGGCGCTTGCCTTAGGTGTTTTTGTGGGATCAAAACTCAACTTTAACGATACTACCGAAAAAATTTTTGCTACCAACAGCAAAAAAGACAAGCTGAACCGGCTTATAGATTATATAGATTATGAATACGTAGATCGCGTAAACACGGACAGCATTGTGGATGTAACGGTTAATGGTATATTAGAAAATCTCGATCCACATTCGGTATATATTCCCAGTGATGAATACGAAGAAAACGCTGACGATATGCGCGGTAACTTTGTGGGTATTGGCGTGAGTTATTATGTATATAATGATACTATTGCCGTAATCCGTTCTATTAAAGGAGGACCTGCAGAACGCGCCGGTATTAGAGGTGGCGATCGTATTTTATATGCCGATGAAAAGAAAATATTTGGTGATAGTATTAATAGAGATAGTATCATTTCGTATTTAAAAGGCGAAAAAAATTCAAGAATTAAGCTGAAAGTGTACCGAAAAGGTCAAGATGAGCTGTTGGATTTTAAATTCAGAAGAAAAGAAGTGCCATTGGTAAGTGTCGATGCTTCCTATAAATTGACTGATGAAGTAGGCTATATAAAATTGAACCGTTTTTCAGAAACCACATACGATGAATTTGAAAATGCCCTGGAAGAATTAACAGATAACGGTATAAAAAGCTTAGTATTAGATCTTCGGAACAATCCTGGCGGTTATATTTCAACCGCAGAACGAATTGTAGATGAGTTTTTGGAAGATGATAAACTGGTTCTCATTACAAAAAATAAAAGTGGCGACATTAATAAAACCTACGCTACGCGGCGCGGTGATTTTGAAGATGGAAAAGTCTATGTGCTTATCAATGAAAATTCAGCTTCAGCTAGTGAAATTGTAGCCGGTGCACTTCAGGATAACGATAAAGGGGTGATAATTGGTCGCCGATCGTTTGGTAAAGGATTGGTGCAACGCGAAATGTCCTTAGGTGATGGTAGTGCCGTACGATTAACGATTGCTAGGTATTACACACCAACCGGTCGCTCTATTCAAAGACCGTATGGTAATGGTAATGATGCATATTATAGTGATTACGAAAAACGCTATAAAAATGGTGAGTTAGAACACAAAGAAGATATCGAGGTCGTAGATTCATTAAAGTTCGTTACACCAAAAGGTAAAATTGTTTACGGTGGCGGGGGTATTATCCCAGACGTTTTTGTGCCAAAAGATACTAGCGTGGGGAGTGAAACCATTAATTACGTTTCGCGAAGTGGTTTTATGAGCTATTTCATCTTTGAATATTTAGAAAGAAACCGCGCGCAGTTTAAAGGAATGAGTTTTGAAGAATTCGCTGAAAATTATAATGTTGACGAATCCCTTTCAAAAGATTTCATCGAATATGCTCGGTTTAACGAAGCGCAAATAAATTTAACAGGTTACGAAGCTCGGTTGGATAAAGCGTTAAAAGCGAACATAGCGCAACAGTTATTTGGTCCAAACGCTCACGAATTTATACTTAACCAAGGCGACCCGATGCTTACCAAAGTTTTGGATATAGAAGCGAAAGAAAAAGCAGAGGAGTAAGACTTCTAGTTATCTCGACGCTATAAGAGATCATATTCCGCTTGTCACGAACTACTTACTAAAAGCCTTTGATACTATATATCAATACTTTCTTTTTTTCTTCTTCTGAATGGCCTGCGAAACTTGTAAAATAACCAATAATAAAATAGCACAAGCACCTGCCAAAACAGTAATAGCAGCTACAGCACTGTCGCCTTCAAAAAGGTTATCAAAATCCAGTTTGGTGGCATTAAAAATTATTAAACCGGCAGCAAGTGCCATGAGGATGTATATAAAGATTTTCATAACACAAAATTAGTTAAATAATTCTTGAATATTCGATGTAAACAGTTTTACTGAAATAGCTAACAAAATCACGCCAAAAATCTTTTCGATAATGCCTATTCCGTTTTTTCCTAGAAACCGCTGAAGGGAAGACGAAGTTTTTAATACGATAAAAACGACGATTATGTTCACAAATATGGCAACAATAATGTTTTCTAGGTCAAACTCTGCACGTAATGATAAAAGTGTGGTTAAACTTCCAGGTCCAGCAACAATAGGAAACGCGATAGGGAAAACCGTTGCCATGCTTAAATCGCTGTCTTGCTGTTTAAATAAGGTGATGCCCAAAACCATTTCCAAAGCAATAAAGAAAAGGACCAATGCCCCAGCCACAGCAAATTCGTTTACGTTAATACCGATGAGGTTTAAAATACGTTCTCCTATAAATAGAAAAACAATTAAAACAATAGCCGAAATAATAGACGCACGACCACTCTTTATTTCTTTCGATTTTTCTCGCAATGAAATAATAACGGGAATACTCCCTATTATGTCAATAACCGCAAAAAGTACCATAGTAGCGGTTAGAATTTGTTTAAAATTGAATTCCATATCCTAAAAATTTAAGCCGGCAAAAGTAATTGATTATTCAATTTTTTCATCACCAAACACTATTAAATTTATATTAAATATCTTCGGAAATTATATGCAAAACCAAGTACCTTTGCAAATTACTCAATAGGCCCAAATTTAGTGCTTTTAAACAATCAAATATGTTTCAGTTAGGAAAGGCAATCATTTCAGAAGATATTATTGAAAAAGACTTTGTGTGCAACCTTAGTGCTTGTAAAGGAGCTTGTTGCATTGAAGGGGAAGCCGGTGCACCCGTTACCGAAAATGAAACTAAGATATTAGAAGAGATTTACCCAAAAGTAAAACCGTTTTTGCGCCCGGAAGGTATTCAAGCCATCGAATCGCAAGGTACTTTTATAAAAAGTCCTCAAGAAGAACTGGAAACTCCATTAGTGAATGGAAAAGAATGTGCCTATGTTACTTTTACTGAAAATGGAACCGCTAGTTGTGGTATTGAAGATGCTTATAATGCAGGAGAGGTTGATTTCCGAAAACCTATTTCCTGTCATTTGTATCCTGTCCGCATTCAAGATTACAGTGAATTTTCGGCCATAAATTATCACAGATGGCCTATATGTGACGATGCGTGTACGTTAGGCAAAGAGCTACAAGTGCCTATTTACAAATTTGTAAAAGACGCCCTTATTAGAAAATACGGTGAAGATTGGTATGCCGAGTTGGAGAAAGTGGCCGATAATTACGCAAAGTAAATTGTATTTTTTCTTTAAAATTAGAATCTGCCTTTTTTAAACTTCATTTACTTGATTTTTAGTATATTAGTTCTTTAATTACTAACTATACATTAAAATTTCAGTGATATGAAAAAACTACTATTGGGGATATTTGTGGTTACACTATTATTTGGTTGTAAAGATAATCCCGTCTCAAAAAAGATTAAAGAAACCCGCGAGAATGTTTCAAACACAACAAATGCGGTAAAAGAAATGAATAAAATGGGGGACGACCTCAAAGAGCTTCAAAAAATGGAGCCGCTTACCAATGAAGAATTAAAAAATTGGTTACCCGATGAGGTTAACGGCATGAAACGCATTGCTTATAAAGCAGGAGGAGCATCGTATATGAAAATTGCTTCCATTGAAGCAACGTATGCCAACGAAGATAAATCTAAAAAGTTTAAATTTCAGGTAATTGATGGTGCGGGACAGATGGGTGCTGCCGCAACGGCAGGGATGCGTATGTTATTTTCTCAAGATTTTGAAGAAGAAGATGAATACAAAACGCGTAAAACTGTAAAAAAGAACGGTAACAAAGCTATTGAAGAATATAAAAAGAAGAATAATAATAGCGAAATTCAATTAATGGAAGAAGGGCGTTTTTACATAAAAGCGACCGGGACAAATATGGATATTGATGAAACCTGGGATGCTATTGACGAATTAGATGTTGATGATTTAGGCTAATTATTTAAGTTGCTTGATTTTTAAAAACCGAAAGTATTTACTTTCGGTTTTTTTTATATAAATTAATTTCAAAAGTCCTAAATGTTAAAATTTGAATGTTTGTTTTCCTGAAATCTTCCCTTAAAAAATAGAGGTAAAAATACCCTATAGACTATTGTAGATTGTATGCTTACAACTGTTTTGTGGCTTCAAAACATCACCTTCCTAAACAATACTACTTTCAATTTAAAACACTGGCAATCAAATAATTGTATCCTGTATTTAACAACCCGCTCTTAAGCCCAGTAAATACGTTGTGTTGAAAACTTTGTTGAAAACCCAACCCTCCTCTCAGTCAAATTGGCTTTAATTTTCTTGATATTTGTTAGTCCCAAGTGGTATCAAATTTTAACAAAAATAAAACCGAAGGATAATGAGCGCAGTAGAACCTATTTTACAAGAAAACAAAGATCGATTTGTAATATTTCCAATTCAACACCACGACATTTGGGATTGGTATAAAAAAAGTGAGGCAAGTTTTTGGACTGCTGAAGAAATAGATTTGCACCAAGATCTTAGTGATTGGAATGACAAGTTAAATGATGATGAGCGCTATTTTATAAAACACATCCTTGCATTTTTTGCTGCTTCAGATGGAATTGTAAATGAAAACTTAGCAGAAAACTTTGTAAGTGAAGTACAATATTCTGAAGCGAAATTCTTCTATGGGTTTCAGATTATGATGGAAAACATCCACAGTGAAACTTATTCGTTGCTTATTGACACCTACGTTAAAAACGAAGAGGAAAAAGACAAGCTTTTCAATGCCATAGAAAACTTTCCTGCCATTAAGAAAAAAGCAGATTGGGCCTTAAAATGGATCGAATCCGATTCATTTGCAGAGCGTCTTATTGCTTTTGCTGCAGTGGAAGGTATTTTCTTTTCAGGTTCGTTTTGTTCACTATTCTGGTTAAAAAAACGTGGTTTAATGCCAGGTTTGACCTTTTCTAACGAGTTAATTTCCCGTGATGAAGGCGTGCACTGTGATTTTGCTGTTCACCTTCACAATCATCATTTGGTAAATAAAGTGCCAAAAGAACGCATTCGCGAAATACTTGTTGATGCATTGAATATAGAACGTGAATTTATCACCGAGTCACTCCCAGCGAGTTTAATCGGGATGAATTCAAAATTGATGACACAATATCTAGAATTCGTAACAGACCGTCTCTTAGTAGAACTTGATTGCGAAAAAGAATACAACGCTAAAAATCCATTCGACTTTATGGATATGATATCCCTACAAGGAAAGACAAATTTCTTCGAAAAACGTGTTTCTGAATATCAAAAAGCAGGCGTTACCAATAAAGACAAAGAATCCAATAAAATCAGCTTCGACGCAGATTTTTAATAGCTAAAAGTTTCCGCTTTCTCCCCAAGGGGCGGGCTTTTTTTATAATTAACTGATAATGTGCAGGATAAATCTTGCGCACAAACATAGTAGTAAACTATATCGCTAACCTCAATAAATAAAGAAGTATGAATGTAATAAAAAGAGACGGCCGCAGGGAACCCATCATGTTCGACAAAATTACCGCACGTGTACGTAAGTTATGCTACGGTTTAAATGAATTGGTAGATCCTGTAAAGGTTGCCATGCGTGTAATTGAAGGATTGTACGATGGGGTAACGACCAGTGAATTGGATAATTTAGCTGCTGAAATTGCAGCAACCATGACCACTTCGCATCCAGATTATGCACGATTGGCGGCGCGAATTTCCGTCTCTAACTTACATAAAAATACAAAGAAAACCTTTTCTGAAGTAATGACCGATCTATACGAGTATGTAAATCCTCGTACAGGAAAAGCGGCACCATTATTAAGTGATGAGGTGTATAAAGTAATTATGGATAATGCCGAAGAATTAGATTCGACCATTATCTACAACCGTGATTTTGGATATGATTATTTCGGTTTTAAAACCTTGGAACGTTCTTACTTATTAAAGTTAAACGGTCAAATAGTGGAACGACCACAACATATGTTAATGCGTGTTTCCCTTGGGATACATTTAGACGATTTAGCTTCGGCTAAAGAAACCTACGAGTTGATGTCTAAAAAATTCTTTACCCATGCAACACCAACCTTGTTTAACAGTGGGACACCAAAACCACAAATGTCTTCTTGTTTCTTATTGACCATGCAAGACGATAGTATTGACGGTATTTACGATACGTTAAAACAAACAGCTAAGATTTCACAATCTGCAGGGGGTATTGGGTTGTCTATACACAACGTTCGGGCAACTGGTTCCTATATTGCTGGAACCAATGGAACCTCAAATGGGATTGTACCAATGTTACGGGTGTATAACGATACGGCTCGGTACGTAGATCAAGGTGGCGGAAAACGTAAAGGTTCTTTCGCTATTTACGTAGAACCTTGGCATGCCGATATTTTCGATTTTCTAGATCTGAAAAAGAATCACGGTAAAGAAGAAATGCGCGCTCGCGATTTATTCTACGCCATGTGGATACCAGATTTATTTATGAAACGTGTTGAAGAAGATGCCGAGTGGACCTTAATGTGTCCAAACGAGTGTCCAGGTTTGTTTGACTGTCATGGCGAAGAGTTTGAAGCATTATATGCTAAGTACGAAGATGCTAATAAAGGTAGAAAAACCATTAAAGCCCGTGAGCTTTGGGAGAAAATAACAGAATCTCAAATTGAAACCGGAACACCTTACATGCTGTATAAAGATGCAGCCAACCGAAAAAGCAATCAGCAAAACCTCGGTACCATCCGTAGCTCCAACCTTTGTACCGAAATTATGGAGTATACCTCACCGGACGAGGTTGCTGTTTGTAATTTAGCGTCCATTGCGTTGCCAATGTTTATTAAAAAAGGGGAATTCGATCATAAAGAATTGTTCCGTGTCACAAAACGGGTAACTAAAAACTTAAATCGAGTAATTGATAGAAACTATTATCCAGTAAAAGAAGCTGAAAACTCAAATTTCCGCCACCGTCCGGTTGGTTTAGGTATTCAAGGATTGGCAGATGCGTTTATTATGCTACGCATGCCATTTACAAGCGATGAAGCCAAAAAACTAAACCAAGAGATTTTTGAAACCCTGTATTTCGCAGCTTTGACTGCTTCTATGGAAGAAGCAAAAGAAGACGGACCTTACCAAACATATGAGGGTTCGCCTATTTCCGAAGGGAAATTTCAGCATAACCTTTGGGGTATAAAAGATGAAGAATTAAGCGGTCGTTGGGATTGGGGAAAACTACGCAAACAGATTAAAAAGAACGGCGTTCGTAACTCCTTATTGGTGGCACCTATGCCAACCGCTTCTACGTCTCAAATACTCGGTAATAACGAAGCTTTTGAGCCGTACACGTCAAATATCTATACGCGTCGTGTGCTTTCGGGTGAGTTTATTGTGGTAAACAAACATTTATTGGAAGACCTAGTTGAATTAGGGCTTTGGAATGATGATGTAAAAGAAGAAATTATGCGTGCCAATGGTTCTATTCAAGGAGTGGACATCATTCCGCAAGATTTAAAAGAACTGTATAAAACCGTTTGGGAGCTAAGTATGAAGGATATCATTGATATGTCACGCCATAGAGGCTATTTCATTGATCAATCACAGTCGCTTAACCTGTTTATGGAAAATGCAAATTATGCAAAACTGACATCGATGCACTTCTATGCATGGAAAAACGGACTTAAAACAGGAATGTATTATTTACGTACTAAGAGCGCTGTAGATGCTATTAAATTTACATTGAAAAAAGAGGTTAAAAAAGAACCTGTAAAAGAAACAGTTGAAGTTGCCGAAACAGAAGTGGAGGCAACATCTGCTGTTACAAATAAGCCACTATCGCCGCAGGAATTGCGTGAGATGCTAGCCAAATCACGTACGGCAGAGGAAGATGATGATTGCTTGATGTGTGGATCTTAATTTTTGTGTTAATTGAAGAAAAAAAGGAGAGCAAAATAGCTCTCCTTTTTTATTAAGTTATTTCCCTTACTTTTTCATATACTAAAGTGCTTTCCCAGCCTCGGTAAAACAAGTAATCGGCTAGCTTTTTTCTTTTTTTCTGAAGATTTGTTTCACCGTCCAATTGTTTCATTCGTTTTTCTGCAAGTTCGTGAAAGGTTTTGTAATACTCCCTTTCTGGAATTTCTTGCAATGCTTTTTTAATGTTATATGCTGAAATATCCCGGAATTTTAATTCACGAATTATCCGTTGTTTGCCCCATTTTTTAGTTTTAAATTTTCCACGGGCAAATGCTTGAGAAAAACGGGTTTCATTTAAAAAATTGTGTTGTAATAAGTGATGAATTATATGGTCTATGGCATCAGGAATCATACGCATATCCCTTAATTTTTGCTCTACTTCTTTATGACAACGCTCTTGGTAGGCACAGTAATTTTCAAGTTTGCGAGTCGCTTCTTCTACAGTATATGTTTTTATAGTATTCACTTGTGAAAAATAAGGATACTTTTTCAGAATAAATAAGGTTGGATTTAAAATAAGCGCAAAAAAAAACCCTCTCAAATTGAAAGGGTTTTTAATTGGATTTATTTAATCATTTCTCCGTCTTTGTCGTAAAAATGATACTCCAGATACGTGTAAGCATCTCTTGGTTGAATTTTTACCCATTTTTTGTGCTCCATAAACCATTTGGTTCGCACAGATGGAAAGCCTTTTATTAAGAAGGCTGCTATAAAAGGATGTGTGTTTAAAGTCATCTTTTTATGGTTCTTGTTGAAGAGTTTTTTAAGGTCTTCGGTAATTTTGTTTACTACAACTATGGGAGCTTCAATCTCTCCATTTTCACCTCCAGGGGCTTCTTCGGCCGTTTTAATGTTCATCTCTGGACGAACACGTTGGCGAGTAATTTGAATTAATCCAAATTTACTAGGGGGGAGTATTTTATGCTTTGCTCTATCTAATTTCATTTCATCGCGAAGATGATTATAAAGCTTTTTACGATTGTTGGCATGTCCCATATCAATGAAATCTACCACAATAATACCTCCCATATCCCGTAGGCGTAGTTGTCTGGCCACTTCGGTTGCTGCTATTAAATTTACTTCTAGCGCAGTGTCTTCTTGGTTTTTAGATTTATTGCTACGGTTACCACTGTTCACGTCTATTACGTGCATGGCTTCCGTGTGTTCTATAACCAAATAAGTTCCTTTACTGCTGGAAACAGTTTTTCCGAAGGACGTTTTTATTTGACGCTCAATACCGAATTTTTCATACATCGGTACTTTTGAGTCGTATAATTTGACAATATTCTCTTTGTCAGGTGCAATTTGCTGCACATAATCTTTTATTTGCAAGTAAAGGGTTTCATCATCAATATGTATGGCCGAAAAATCGTCGTTAAATACATCTCGAATAATAGAAGCTCCTCGGTTTAACTCGCTTAGCACCTTGCTGGGGTGGTGCGCTCCCCGTAGCTTTTTACACATCGCTGTCCAGCGATCCATGAGATTTTGTAAATCTCCATCCAGTTCTGCTACTTTTTTGCCTTCTGCTACAGTACGTATAATTACGCCAAATCCTTTGGGTTTTATACTGGTCACCAGGCGTTTTAGCCTTTCTTTTTCATCCTTACTTTCTATTTTTTGTGAAATAGAAACACGATCTGAAAAAGGAACCAATACTATATACCGACCTGCAATGGAAAGCTCTGAGCTTATCCGCGGGCCTTTAGTGGATATAGGTTCTTTTACAATTTGTACCAGAATAGATTGATTAGACTTTAAAGCATTATTAATGCCGCCGTTTTTATCAATCTCTTTTTCAAAAGGGAAATCCTTTAAAGAATAGTCTTTAAGTTTACCTGTGCTTACACGTTTTACGAATTTCAAAAGAGAAGTGACCTTTGGTCCCAAGTCGTGATAATGCAAAAATGCATCTTTTTCGTAGCCAACATTAACGAAGGCTGCGTTAAGACCGGGAACTGTTTTCCGTACTTTGGCGATAAACACATCACCTACCGAAAACTTATTGTCCTCTTCTTCTTTGTGTAATTCTAATAGTTTTCCATCTTTTAAAAGGGCAAAATCAACTTCTTGTGAACTGGATCTAATAAATAATTCGTAGTTCACTTGTAATTAATTTTTATCCCGCCCCTATACAATTGGGGTTCCGGGATGGATTAAACAATATTTTATCACAGGTTTTTTGTATCCCGAATTTCATGTTCGGAATAACCCGTCGAAATCACACGGTTTTAAGGTAAGTAAACCCCGTAATTCCATTTTCAAAGAACGTTTTAAATTTCTTTATTTCATTTTGTTGCTTTAAAATTAAAGCAACAAAATGAAAGGTCTTTAAACGAAAAAAGTAGTTCGAAACTACTTTTTCTTTTTGTGGCGATTAGCGCGTCTTCTTTTCTTACGCTTGTGTGTCGCTACCTTATGTCTTTTTCTTTTTTTACCACTTGGCATATTAAGCTTGTTTTTTGTGTTATTATATTATTTTACTTCCACATTGGTTTTTACACCTTCTACAAATACTTTTGCTGGTTTAAAAGCGGGAATGTTGTGTGCGGGAATCTTGATTGTTGTGTTTTTAGAGATGTTTCTACCTGTTTTTTCAGCTCTTTTCTTAATGATAAAACTTCCAAAACCTCTTAGATATACATTGTCACCACCTTCAAGGGTGTTTTTAACTTCACTCATAAAAGTCTCAATCACTGCCTGTACGTCAGCTTTTTCCATTCCTTCCTTTTCTGAGATTTTCGCTACAATATCTGCTTTCGTCATTATTATTAATTTTTATTTAGGTTTATTTTTTTCAAGAGGGCAAATATAACAATTTTATAATCAAATACTCAAACCTTAATCCGTTAAAATATAAAGAGATAAACCCTATTTTTGCCAGATGCTTGAAAATACAACTTTTTTTAGTAATAAACTAATAACGTGGTACTTAGAAAACAAACGAGAGTTGCCTTGGCGAAAAACAAAGGATCCCTACCGCATTTGGTTGAGTGAAATTATTCTTCAGCAAACTAGAGTGGCACAAGGTTTACCCTATTATTTAGCATTTATAGATACGTTTCCTACGGTTTTTGATCTCGCTGAAGCCTCACAAGAAAAAGTATTAAAACTATGGCAAGGGTTAGGCTATTACTCGCGAGCAAGAAACTTACATGAAACGGCGAAATACGTTTCAGAAACCTTAAACGGAGAATTTCCTACAAACTATACAGCGCTTTTAAAGCTAAAAGGAGTAGGCGATTATACGGCTAGTGCCATCGCATCTATTTGTTTTAATCAAGCGGCAGCAGTAGTAGATGGAAATGTATATCGAGTTTTGGCACGTGTATTTGGAGTCGCGACTCCAATAAATAGCACTACGGGAAAAAAAGAGTTTAAAAAGTTGGCGCAACAACTAATCGATGTGAAACAACCTAGAACCTATAATCAAGCGCTTATGGAGTTTGGGGCCCGATATTGCGTACCTCAAAACCCCAAATGTGAAACTTGCATATTTAATGACGGTTGCGAAGCTTATAAAAACGAATTGGTTTCAACCTTGCCGGTAAAATTGAAAAAAAGTAAAATTAAAAAACGCTACTTTAATTATATGGTAGTGCTTTCTGAAGATAAAAAAACAATTCTGAACCAACGAACCGGAAAAGGGATTTGGCAACAACTATATGAGTTTCCTTTAGTGGAAAGTAAAAAAGAGGTTTCAGAAAATGAATTAAAAAAATTACCCGACTTTTCAACCTTTTCAGAAGAAATGGATATAGATTCTATTTCTTTATACAATGAAATTTCAGTTGTGCATAAATTATCACACCAACATCTTTTTACTCGTTTTTGGATTGTAGAGGTTTCACCATTAAGAAAGAAAGGGGTTTCTCTTTCTGAAATAGAAGCGTATGCCGTTCCGGTTCTGATTGAAAATTTTATTTCAAACTTTTCGGTATTTAAAAACTGAAAAATTCGCTATCTTTAAAACTATATATACCTTTGTAAATTAATACAATAATTATGAGTGGAACATTAAATAAAGTGATGCTAATTGGGCACACGGGCGATGAAGTGAAAATGCATTATTTTGAAGGTGGTGGAAGTATTGGGCGTTTCCCTTTGGCAACCAATGAAACGTATACCAACCGTACAACCGGCGAGCGTGTTTCTAATACCGAATGGCATAATATTGTTGTGCGAAATAAAGGTGCCGAAATCTGCGAAAAATATCTTAAAAAAGGAGATAAGGTTTATATAGAAGGACGCATAAAAACCCGTAAATGGCAAGATGATAGTGGGAACGATCGTTATAGTACCGAAATACAGTGTACAGACTTTACGTTTTTAACTCCTAAGAACGAATCTGAAGGAGGTGGCGCGATGTCTCAAAATAAAAGTGGTAGTCATTCAAATAACACCAATTCTGGGCAGCAGCGTCAAAATCAACCGCAGCAATCTCAACAACCTGCTGGTGAAGAGGAAGACGACCTTCCTTTTTAATGAAAATAGGTGAGTATACCCTTTCAAGTTTAATCTAACATATAATTTTGGATCCGGAACCCCCGAGTTTATTTATTACTGCATTACTAAGTTATACTGAAATACCCGGTATTGTCACGCTTGTGGTTTTACTGCTTTGTTCAGCATTGATTTCTGGTGCTGAAGTAGCTTTTTTCTCGCTTTCTCCAACCGATTTTGATGCTGAAGAGAACAACGAAGCTTCAAAAAAACTGGAGATTGTTCACAGGTTATTAAATCGACCTAAAAAGTTATTGGCGACTATATTGATAGCCAATAACCTGATTAATATTGCTATTGTTTTATTGTTTGAATCACTAAGCGATAGTTGGTTTAGTGGCATTGATTACACGATAAACCTCTACTTTTTTCAATTAAGTTTATTGCTAATTTTAAAAATTGGCGTTGCAACCTTCTTAATCTTATTGTTTGGCGAAATTTTGCCAAAAATATATGCAAGCCGAAACAAAGTAAGTTTTGCATTGCTTATGGCGTATCCGTTGCAAGTGCTTGATAAATTATTTTCGCCACTTAGTTTGCCTATGCGAAGCACCACAATTTACATTCATAATCGCTTTGGAAAACAAAAAGCAAATATTAGTGTAGATCAATTATCGCAGGCTTTAGAGTTAACAAATCAGGCAGATACTACGCATGAGGAGCAAAAAATATTGAAAGGGATTGTTACCTTTGGGAATACCGATACCAAACAGGTAATGAAGCCGCGAATGGATATTTTCGCGCTCAATGAAGATGTGCCCTACAAAGAAATAATGCCCCATATAATAGAGAATGGATATTCTCGAATTCCAGTTTATAAAGATAGCATTGATAATATTACGGGTATTATATACGTAAAAGACTTGATGCCTTATATCTGTCTCTTATACACATCTCCGAGCCCACGAGACCTCTCTACATCTCG
>OJEO01000423.1_pt1 | contig 15570 bp, 15 predicted proteins | sample 1593621 | NCBI WGS metagenome assembly OJEO01 (sample SAMN05416875, study PRJEB24817) | seawater metagenome | isolation source: Sea water | place: Canada:Atlantic | collected 2013-11
TACACGTAAGGAGTCGTCGGCAGCGTCAGATGTGTATAAGAGACAGGTTAAAGACAATACAATTGCCTATCCCGTGTTTAGTTCCTAATACGTATGAAAGCCCATAGCTCATTGCGTGTGCAACACCTACTTGCGAATAGGCAATGCTCATTCCGCCATGCCAAGAAGCCATCATTAATTTAGCACGGGATTCTTCCTCAGAAATAGTTTGTTCTACAAATATTTCTTTGCATAAATCGTATGCTTTTTCGCCATAGCTTTGGCTAAAAGCGTTTATAAAAGTACCACTTAACGACTCTACACAATGAATATAACAATCCATTCCAGTATAAAACCATTGATTTTTAGGAACTCCTTTTGTTAACTCTGGATCTAAAATTACTTGATCAAAAGGCGTGTAATCACTATTGATCCCTAATTTTCTTACTGGTCCAGAGAGTACTGTAGTACGGGAAACCTCGGCGCCTGTTCCCGAAATAGTAGGAATGCCCACGTGATATACAGCTTTATTTTTCACTAAATCCCAGCCCTGATAGTCGGCTGCGCTTCCTTGGTTTGTAAGCATAATTGATACCGCTTTTGCAATATCCATGAGTGTTCCACCTCCTATTCCAATAATTCCGGAAGGTTTTTTGGTAAACTCAGAGGTGATTTCTTTTACAATTTGATCAACTTGAGATGTTTTAGGTTCTTCTTCAGCTGAAATAAAAACAAGCTTATCGTTAAACCGAAGTTTTATTCTGTCTATAAAAGCTTTATTATCTTTAAATACATCATCCACCAAAAAGATAAAAGGAGCATTTTTTTGACGCTGTAGGGCTAATATGTCTGGTAGTTGGTCAAAACACCCACTACCGAATACCACTTTTGGCACCATAGGGAAGTTCTTAAATTTGTTATTTACAGTGCTTTTTTGCTCTTTTTTAAGCATTTTGTTAGCTTCTACTAAGTCTTCAGGAGTATCAATTTCAACTCCTTGGGTTTTTGTTACAGCCATTTTAATTTTTTTTCCGTATTCTAAATATCGCAAGCATTCAATTTTTTCAACCGCTTCTAATGACCGCATGGGCAAGCGATAAAAGTCCATTAATGCTTCTTTTCTGAAGGCATAAATACCTTTGTGTTTATAGTAATTTACTGTTGCATTTTTATCACGCGGGTATGGAATGGGCGATCTTGAAAAATATAAAGCAAAATTGTCTTGATCTACAATTACTTTTACGCAGTTTGGATCGCTTATTTCTTTCCAGTCCTCTATTTCGGTCATTAAGGAAGCTAAGTCTATCTTATCGGCATCCGCTCCATTAAAAACCTCTAGAACTTCTTGAAGCCCTTGTTTACTGGTAAAAGGTTCATCCCCCTGTACGTTTACCACAATATCCACGTCCATATTCTCAACAGCTTCTGCAATACGGTCGCTTCCACTTTCGTGAGCTTTACTACTCATAATTGCTTTACCGCCATTGTTTTCAATCTCATTGAAAATCACATCGCTATCGGTCACCACATATACTTCATCAAAAAGTTGGGTGTTTTTAGCAGCTTCATAGGTGCGTACAATTACTGGTTTTCCCCCTAAATCTTGCATTAATTTTCCAGGAAAACGAGAAGCGCCATAACGCGCGGGAATCATTGCTATTATTTTCAAAATAGAGTGTTTTATAAGATACCCAAATGTAAGGGAATTATCTTTTTTTTAAATATGTTTTTAAAAATCTTCTTCTTCAAAAAATTCATTCTTAAAACCAATAAGGTATAGTTTGTCGGTAGCACGCGTAATAGCAGTATATAACCACCGTAAATAATCTTTGTCTATACCGTTTGGTAAATAAGGTTGTTCTACAAAAACCGTATTCCATTGTCCCCCTTGCGATTTATGGCAGGTAATAGCATAAGAAAACTTTACTTGCAAAGCATTAAAATATTTATTGTTTTTAACCGCAAGGAATTTTTTATACTTAGATTTTTCTGAAGCGTAATCTTTCATCACTTCTTGATATAACCTATTTGAATCTTCATACGTTAAGGATGGAGTTTCGGAAGTAAGTGTGTCTAATAATAAAACGGTTTCAAGCGGTTTCATGTTAGGGTAATCGACCATGTTGACCAATACTTCAGCAAAACGGAAACCATAGAGATCTTTGAAACCGAAAATTTCCAGCACTTCTACAATATCCCCATTGGCAATAAATCCGGCTTCACTTTGTGGTTTTACCCAATGATAATTGTTTTTAACTACCATTAAATAATCCCCTGCCGCCAATTCAGATTCTTGAAACAGAATTCGATTGCGAATATTTTGATTATAAAGATTCGCACGCTTATTAGAACGCACAATAATTACTGTATCCTCATTTCCTAGTGTATTATAACTGTCGCTAATAGCATCCATTAACTCTTGTCCATCTTGTGGGCGAATCACTTCTGGATATGGCAATTCAGAAAATTTAAAATCTTCAAAAAAGCCATCGTCCAATCGTTCTCGAAGTCGAGTGGCATTCATTAATATACCGCTATCTTTTTGTTGACGAACAACTTCGTTTAACTCTAACTCGATAACATCCTTATTGTATTGATTTTCGAGCGTATGTTTATCTAAAGCTGGGCTTACCGTAAGTTTTATGGGAGGTAATTGCGCCGTATCCCCTATTAGTAAAAGTTTACAATTATGGCCGCTATACACATATTGCATAAGATCGTCTAACAAAGATCCATTTTCAAATAGTTTTGAATCTTGGTTAATATCGGGGATCATAGAGGCTTCGTCTACAATAAAAATTACATTTCGGCTTTTGTTGGGTTGTAGTCTAAATGAAACGCCTCCTCCTTTTTCAGCCTTCGGAAAATATATTTTTTTATGAATTGTAAACGCTTCTTTTTGTGAATAATTACTAATCACCTTTGCAGCTCGACCTGTAGGCGCTAATAAAACCGAAGATTTTTTTAATTGCCATAGGTTTTTTACCAAAGTACCGACGATTGTTGTCTTTCCGGTACCTGCGTAGCCTTTTAGTAAAAATATTTCATTCTCATTCTTTTCTACAGAAAAACGGGCCAATAATTGCAATGCAATATCTTGATTTGGAGTTGTTTCGTGAGGAAAATCGTGCTTTAAAAGCGTATAAAATCTAGATGCGTCCATAGTGTAGATGCAAACATAAGAGTTTTAGCAATAGTGATGATTTTTTTAGATTATAGTTTTACGAACAAAAAAAAATTGTAGATTTGCGAGAGACCTATACATAAATTTAAACGTTAACAAAACTATCGTACAATGAGACTTGTAATACAGATAATTCTTTGGATTGTTATTATCTTTTTAGGATACCAGCTTTATAGCTCTATTAGTGGGCCATATCAATTTAATAAAGAAAAAGAAGTTCGCTACCAAAAAGTAATTAATAACTTAAAAGACATTCGAGACGCAGAATTAGCACACCAAGAGATTGCAGGTGGTTTCACAGGAAGTTTTGATAGTTTAGTCCGATTTATAGACACTGCTCAATTTGCAATTACGCAAAGACGTGACTCTGTGTATGCAGATGTTGAAAAAAACAAAGCATATGGTATTGATGAAGGGTATTTTATTACTGAATCATTAATCGACACACTTAGTTTTACACCTGTAAAGGATTCTTTATACGGATCTGATCGTTACAAAACAATGATGAATGTTCCTGTTGAAGGTGTAGATGCTAAGTTTGACCTTAAAGCTGGAAGTATGATGAAAAACGGAAGTAAGTATTCTGTTTTTGAAGCAAGTGTGCCAAAAGAAGTTGTACTTAGTGGAATGGATAAAGAGCTAGTATATCAAGAAAAGCAAGCTAATAATGTAGATGGAGTACGAGGTGATAAAGTACAAGTAGGTTCCATGAACGAAATAAACACCAATGGTAACTGGGGAAAATCATATGACTCTGCCAATAACCAATAACAATACACAACATATCAATAAAAGTCTGTCCGTTCAAATTTCTTTGACCGGACTTTCTTTTTTAGTTACAGTTAGTGACACAAAAGAGGTTTTATTTTTTTCTGAAGAAAAATTAAGCAATACCCCTACTCCAGAAGAAATACTTGATGTAATTGAAAAAACGATTGAAAGCAAAAAAGTCTTACAAAACAGTTTTAATCAAGTAACCTTGCTGTATGCTACAAACCTTTATACACTTGTCCCTATTGCTTTATTTGATGAAACAAAAGCCAGTGAGTATTTAAAGTTTAATTCAAAAATTCTGGCAAACGATTTTATTTCTCATGATACATTAAAAAACCAAGATCTCGTGGTTGTGTATGTTCCGTATGTCAATATTAATAACTTCTTTTTTGAAAAATACGGATCGTTCAAGTATTACCACGCAGCATCGGTATTGATTAAAACAATTATACGTGCCGAAAAATTTTCAAAAGAACATAAAGTTTATATACACGTACAACCAGAAAGTTTCGATTGTTTAGTTGTAAAAGAAGGGACTTTAGCATTGTGTAATACATTTTCTTATAGAACCCCAGAAGACTTTATTTACTACCTGTTATTCTGTATGGAGCAACTTAAATTGAACCCAGAAAGTACAGAAGTTGTTTTATCTGGAGCTATAAAGGAAGAAAGCGATATTTTTGAGATTGTCTACCGGTACGTAAGGAATGTTTCTTTTACTTCAGAAAAATTTTCTAAAATATCCATTTCCGAAACAACAAAACCACATCACCATTTTGTCTTAAAAAACAGTTTGTAATGCGCATTATTTCAGGAACACATAAAGGAAGACGATTAATAGCTCCTAACACGCTTCCCGTTAGACCAACTACCGATTTTGCGAAAGAAGCTTTATTCAATATTTTGCAAAACACCTACTATTTTAATGAAATTAGCGTGTTAGATTTATATGCCGGAACAGGAAATATAAGCTACGAATTTGCTTCACGAGGGGTCGAAAAAATTGTGGCTATAGATGCTCATCACGGCTGTGTAAAATATATTAAGAAAACAGCTGAAGAACTAGATTTTCCTATTGATACGGTTAAATCTGACGTTATAAAATACCTCTCAGCCATTTCACTGAAGTTTGATATTATTTTCGCCGATCCACCATATAGTTTTGAAGTAGAGGAGTTTGAAAATATTATAGGAAAAATCTTTCAAAACGAGTTGAAAAATTCAAACGGAATCGTTATTATTGAGCATTCAAAAAACACCGATCTTTCACACCTTCCTCAGTTTAAAGAACTACGTAAGTATGGAGGTTCTGTGTTTAGCTTTTTTCAGTAATATATAATATGCTATCCCCAAACCCTGTATTATTAGATTTAGAATTCGGTACCGTTGAAATTCACAAAAACTGTGTTATTTCTACCATTAAAGAAGGTGTCTTGTTTGATGTAGAAGAGCGAAAACAGCTATATGAAGTTTTTGATAAATATTTTAACGAAGAACCTTTTGTTTATATTTCAAATCGTAAAAACGATTATACGGTAAACCCTACAAGCTATCTTCAAGAAGATGATTACAGCAATCAACTTTTAGGAATGGCTGTTATTTGTTATTCAGAATCTTCATATCACACAGCTTTATTTGAGCAAAAATTTTACAAAAGAGCCTTTAAAGTCTTTTATAGCACCGAGGCATGTGAAATTTGGGCAAAAAACATTTTATTTAATCGTAATTAAAATTAATTGCTAAACAGTTTACTTTTTAGTACATTACTACAAGTAAACTAAACTTATTTCTCACTAAAATGGAGATAAGTTTAGTGATTATTTATGTCCTCTTATTTATGAGTGAACTCCCTTTTAAGATAATTGACCTTGGCTTTATACATCTTGAGCTGTATAAGAATTATGTTATTTCTACAATTCAAGAGGGCGTTGCTTTTGATTTTCCACACTTAACAGAGTTTTTTGAGGTACTTGAAGAAAATTATTCGGGACAGCCTATTGTTTCAATTGCAAAACGAATACACGACTATACGGTAAACCCAACCTGTTATTTGATTGCCCATACCAATCTTAATTTATTGGGGATCGCTGTGGTGTGCGTATCAAAATCAGCATATGAAACGGCTTTGTTTGAAAAGAAATTTTATAAAAACTCGTATGAACCTTTCCATACATTAGATGAAGCAATTGATTGGTCTAACAAGCTTATTGAAACGTATAATAAAAAAGCAGGCCTATAAGCCGGATTCTGTATTCCGAAATAATTCGAAACCCTTATCATTTATCTAAACGTATTGTTACCAATACGCTCTATCTGCCTACCCTCTTGCATCGGGCGGGAACCCTCAAACACAAGTTTACGTGGCATTTCACCGCATAGAGTTTACCTGGTTTCACTACAGCATTACCTGTACATCCTTTCTGTTGCACTGGTCCGCCTCCAAAACTGGAGTGACGGCTGTTAGCCGCTATGCTTCCCTATGGTGTCCGGACTTTCCTTCCTAATAAATTAGAACGATAAGGCGGCCTGCGCTGCAAAAGTAACCCAATGTTAATAAATACAGTAAAAATGAAACACCTTATTTTTTAAAATGATACTAGACATAGTTATATTTGTTTACAACTATGGAACACTTTATTGTATCTGCCCGAAAATACCGCCCCACACAATTTAAAGATGTGGTTGGGCAACAAGCTATTACCAATACACTAAATAATGCCATAGAAAACGATCATCTAGCGCAAGCTCTACTTTTTACAGGACCTCGAGGCGTTGGAAAAACTACTTGTGCCCGTATTTTAGCTAAGAAAATAAATCAAGATGGCACCCAACAAGAAGATGAGGATTTTGCCTTTAATATTTTTGAGTTGGATGCAGCTTCCAATAACTCGGTAGATGATATTCGTAATTTGATCGATCAAGTTCGAATTCCTCCACAGGTGGGGAGCTATAAAGTTTATATTATTGACGAGGTTCATATGCTTTCTTCAGCGGCGTTTAATGCTTTTTTAAAAACGCTTGAAGAGCCACCAAAACACGCTATTTTTATATTAGCAACCACCGAAAAACATAAAATAATCCCTACCATTCTTTCTCGTTGTCAAATTTTTGACTTCAGAAGAATAACCGTAAGCGATATCAAGGGCCATTTAGCCGATGTAGCCAAACAAGAAGGAATCGATGCAGAAGACGATGCGTTGCATGTCATTGCCCAAAAAGCTGATGGTGCCTTACGAGATGCACTGTCCATTTTTGATCGAGTTGTGAGTTTTTCGGGAAAAGAACTAACCCGGCAAGCGGTTACTGAAAATTTAAATGTTCTCGATTACACATACTACTTTCAAATCACCGATTTATTGCTGGAAAATAACATTCCAGAAGTTTTACTAGCGTATAATACCATCCTTGCGAAAGGATTTGATGGGCATCATTTTATTATGGGGCTTGCCTCCCACTTCCGTGATTTATTGGTTTGTAAAAGCCAGGAAACTATTGAGCTTTTAGAAGTTGGCGAGCAAATAAAAACGATGTATTTTGAGCAATCACAAAAGGCAACACACGCATTTTTAATTGAAGCAATTGAAATTGCTAATAGCTGCGATTTAAAATACAAAACCAGTAGAAATCAACGCTTGTTAATAGAATTGTCTTTACTACAACTTGCTTCCATCACTGCTAGTGATGAAAAAAAAAACTTTAACGGCAACGTAAATAAAGATCAAAAGCGGTACGTAATTCCGCCATCACACTTTAAAACTTCTGAAAAGGAAGAAACTACACCTATTTCTTCTGAAACTTTAAAACCTGAAGCTGATGTTGAAAAAACAGTAGAAAACGATTCTTCAGAAAATAAGGTTTCCCATACAAATGAAGCTGAAAACCCCACGGAAACAGCAATTAAGCAACCCTCTACCGTAGCAGAACCTGCTGTACAACCCAATTCTACAGAAGAACAACCTAACAAAGTAGAAAAAAGAAAAGAAGATGCGGGAAGCAATATCGCTGATAAACGGTCCAAAATTTTAACAGAGCGCAGTGACAAAAAGGTTTCTGCCTTATCATTAAAAAGCATCCGTAAAAAGCAAGAGCTGCAAAAAGAGCGTTTAGCTAATCAGCCGGACGAAGAAAACTTACCAACAAACTCTTTTTCAGAAGATGAAATGCGAACTGCTTGGACGCAATATGCTAAAAAAGTAGAAGCGGACGGGAAGTACAACTTGCTTTCGCACCTTACGATGGGCATTCCAAATTTGGATGGAAATATTATTCATTTACAATTTCCAAACGATACCATAAAAGTGGAAGTAGAACGTGCTAAATACGACTTATTAGGGTTTTTAAGAGACAAACTTCAAAACTATGATATCGACCTTGATATTATGGTGAATGAAACGGTTCAAAAGCGATACGCGTACACCACTCGGGAAAAATTTGATAAACTTACTGAAAAGAACCCTGCACTTGAAAAATTGCGTCGTGAGTTTGATTTGGATATTTAAACACATTCGTTGCGTAATGTGTATTTTTACAATTCAGAATTAATATTTTAAAACTATGCTAGGCTTACAACTTCCAACCGATCCAAGATGGGTAAATATTGTAGAAAAAAATGTAGAAGAAATTTTGACCGACCATGCGTTTTGTGAACAAAAAGCGGCTTCTACCGCCATTTCATTTATCGTCACCTATCCTGAATACACAGAGTTGGTACAAGAAATGACTGCTTTGGTAAAGGAAGAAATCAGTCATTTTAAACTAGTCCACGACCGTATTATTGAACGCGGCTGGACCTTAGGCCGTGACCGAAAAGATTTGTATGTTAATAAATTGATGCAGTTTTTCCCCAAAGGAGGAAGCCGAACCACTAATCTCGTTCATCGATTGCTCTATGCCGCTTTAATTGAAGCTAGAAGTTGTGAACGATTTCGATTACTAAGCGAACAACTAGAAGATAAAGAGCTAGCTTCATTTTACAAGAGTTTAATGGTAAGTGAAGCCAATCATTACACGATGTTTTTAGGATTTGCTCGCAAATACGGAGATCGTAAAGAAGTTGACAAAAAATGGAACGCATTATTGGCGCACGAAGCAGAAATAATGAAAGATTTAAGTAAAAGCGAAACCATGCACGGCTAAAGTTTCATTTAGTTTTAAAAAACTTTATTGTATCAAAAAAGAAACCCATACTGTTCCAATATTGGAAACCCCTACCCGCCTATCAGATTATGTAGGAGGTGTTTTTGAAACAATTTCTTCCCGAAAAGGGATGAAAAAAGCCATTGATAAAGGCTTAGTTACTGTTAATGGAGAAATTTCCAGTACCGGTAAGTTTTTAACTGGTGGGGAAATAATCACGCTTTCTTCTGAAGAGAACATAACTCAAAAACCTAACGTAAAATTAGATGTAGAAGTTTGTTTTGAAAATGACCATCTCGCGGTTATCAACAAACCGCCCGGTATGTTGGTAAGTGGTAATAAAAAGAAAACCATAGCCAATGCGTTAGCGTATAACCTCACTAAAAATATTGCCTCTGATGCTTTATCAAGGCCAAAACCCGTACATCGACTTGACTTTCCCACAAGTGGTTTGTTGCTTATTGCCAAAACTCATGCTGCTGTGATTGCCTTAAACAAGCTTTTTGAGGAACGAAACATACAAAAAACCTATCACGCGATCACGTATGGAAAGATGCCAAGTAGTGGAACAATTGCTACAGAAGTTGATAAAAAAAATGCTTTTACGGAATACAATGTATTACAAACAGTGTCTTCAGAGAAATTTAGTTGTTTAAATTTAGTTGAACTATATCTTAAAACCGGACGCAAACATCAATTAAGAGTACATCTTGCGAGTATAGGAACTCCCATTTTGGGAGATAAAGATTATGTAAAAAAAGGATTTTTACTAAAAGGAAAAGGACTGTATTTACACGCTTCAACATTAGAATTTGTAGATCCCATTACAAATAAACCGATTTCAGTGACAAAAGAACTTCCTAAGAAATTCAGAAAAATATTTCCTGAAGCTTAATTCACTTCCAGTTCAGCAGCTAGTTTCTCGTTGTAAAGACTTTTTATAATTCCGTCAGAAAGTCCAATTTTAGGAACATACATGTTTTTTGCCCCACTCCATTTCATAGCAGATAAATAGATGCGTGTTGCAGGTACGACAACATCAGCTCTATCAGGATTCATATTAAGTTCAGTAATACGCTCTTCATAACTTAGGGACCTGATCATATCATAATAAGATCCCAAATAAAAGTAGCTAAGCGGTTTTCCTATCTTTTTCCCACTGTTTTTATAAATGTGGTTAATATTTCCACCAGAACCAATTAATGATACTTTTTTATAGGGTTTGGTCGCATTTTTTATCCACTGCTCTACTTCTTCCCAAATATTTTCTTTAATCATATTGTTAATAATCCGCACCGTTCCTAGCTTGAACGATTTAGAATCTACCGTTTTTCCATCGCTAAATAAGGTAAACTCCGTACTACCGCCACCCACATCAACATACAAGAAAGTTTTTTCGGTTTGTATCAGTTCTTTTAAATCGGTTGTAGCAATAATGGCTGCTTCGTCGTTTCCATCAATTATATTAATGGTAATACCGGTTTCTTCTTTTAACTTATCAGCCACCTCTTTACCGTTTGAAGCTTCACGCATTGCTGAAGTTGCACAAGCTCTAAAACGAGTTACTTCGTGATTTTTCATTAGTAAGTCAAATGCTTTCATGGCATCGAGCATGCGTAACTGATTTTCTTCGGAAATTTCCCCTTCTAAAAAAACATCGGCTCCTAACCGAATGGGAACCCGGACCAAAGAACGCTTTTTAAAAATAGGGTCTTTGCCTTTTTGTTCAATAACCAAGGCGATTAATAATCTAATTGCATTAGAACCAATGTCTATTGCGGCATATTTTTTTATTGTAAGCAAATTATGTGTTTAATTTTTGTTGGTAATATTCGTATAATTTAAACTGGGAACGAAATGGTTCTGCGTCATCTTTTCGATATCTATTTAAAGCCTTTCCGGAAATGATTCGGGCTTTTACGTTGTCTTTCCAAGAAACTTCAAAGGTATCGATCAATTCTTGTTTTATACCTTCATCATAAATAGGACACGAGATTTCAACTCGGTTATCCAAATTACGTCCCATAAAATCTGCTGATGAAATATAAATTTTTGTGTCGCCGCCGTTTTCAAAAATAAACAATCTAGGATGCTCTAAAAATTTATCGACAATACTTATCACTTCAATATTTTCGCTCATTCCCTTTTTTCCTGGCATGAGACAACAAATCCCTCGAATAATCAATTTAATTTTCACTCCTGCCCTGCTTGCTTGATACAATTTGTCTATCATTTTAAAATCTGATAGACTGTTCATCTTTAACCGAATGCCGCTGGGTTTTCCATTTTTTTTGTTTTGAATTTCTGTATCGATCAAGTGATACATTGCGTTTCGGGTATAATGTGGCGAAACGATAAGATGGTTGTATTTTTTTATTTTATAGTTTACTTCAAAAAAATCGAACACTTTATTGATTTCTTTCCCAATTTTCTGATTGGACGTAAACAAAGTATAATCTGTGTAAATACGGGCGGTAGATTCGTTAAAATTCCCTGTACTTATAAAGGCGTACCGTTTAATTTTTTCATTTTCCAAACGTTCAATAACACACGCTTTACAGTGAACTTTTAAGCCAGAAACACCAAAAATAAGACGAACACCTTCACTTTGCATCTGTTCGGCATATTCAATATTGGCCTCTTCATCAAAACGGGCTTGTAACTCTATTTGAACGGTTACATTTTTTCCGTTTTTAGCTGCATTTATCAACGAACTAGCAATGTGCGATATTTGCGCTAGACGATAAATAGTAATCCGAATGGATTTTACTTTAGGGTCCAAAGCGGCTTCCCGTAAAAACTTTACTACATATGAGAAGCTTTGGTAGGGTGCATATAACAAATAATCCTTTTCGGCGATTTTATCGAGCAAGCTTCCTTGTAAGCTCAATCCTTTTATGGGTAACGGCTGTATTTTTTTATATAATAAATCGTCCCTACCCAAGCTTGGAAATTTCATATAATCGCGCCGGTTATGGTACCTACCGCCTGGAATAATACTATCGGTGGTGTCAATGCCCATTTTTTGTAATAAAAACTGAAGCGTTTCTGCATCAATACTTTTATCGTACACAAAACGAACCGGATCGCCTGTGCTTCTATTTTTTACACTTTTAGAAATTTTTTCAATAAAACTTCGGCTTAAATCACTGTCTATATCCAATTCGGCATCGCGTGTAATTTTAATCATATGTGCCGAAATACTTTCGTATTTAAAAATACTGAAGATGTTGTTTAAACAATACCGAATTAAATCGTCTAAGATAATTATGTACTGCTTATCGCCTTTTTGTGGAAGCACAATAAAGCGATCTATAATTTTAGGGATTTCAATCAATGCAAAGTTACTGCGGGATTGAAATGTTTCGTCATCTTTTTTCATCACCATTCGCACAGCAAGATAGGCCGCACTGTCTTTTAATGATGGAAATTCTTCCAATTCTCCAATCATAATGGTAACCAAAGCAGGACTTACTTTACGGATAAAGTAATCTAAAATAAATTCGCTTTGCGATTTGTTTACTTCGGTTTCATTTATAATGTAAATGTTTTCTTTATGGAGCTCTTTCCTTATTTTTTGAAGAATCCGTAAACTTTGAGATTGTTGCTCAATAACAATTTGAGTGATTTCTTCTAGTAAATCTGAAGCTGAAATTCCTCCTAAAAAACTTCTTCCACCCTTTCCAGCTTCAACAATACGTCTAACGGTTGCATACCGTACTTTAAAAAATTCATCTAGATTATTAGAGAAAATACCTAAAAACCGAAGCCGCTCAATTAATGGAACGGAATGATCTTCCGCTTCTTGAAGAACACGGGCATTAAATTGCAACCAGCTAAGTTCGCGGTTACGGTATTCGTTTTTAATGGAGTTTAGGTTTTCTATTTTTTCGGTCATTATTTTAAATGTCTAGGGAAAACCATTTTTTTGGTAATACCAGTTGAAACTTCGCTCCAAGAATCTTCATCAAACTCAATCATTACAAAGCCGCTAGTGGGCAAGTTTTCAATATACTCACTTCCCATCATATTTACAGTCGATGTAAAGGCATGATTATGTCCCACAATCATCACTCGATTTAGCGAATTATCAAGGCTTTTAATGATATTCATTACCTGTTGGCCACTAAAATCGTATAAATCATGTGTCAATTCATAATTATCATCTACCACACTTAGTGCTTTTTTAAAATATTCAGCAGTTGTTCGAGCTCTATTGGCATCGCTGCTAACTATTTTTTCAGGAGGTTCAATTTCAGATTTAACTTTTTCTGAAACCAATGTGGCGTCATTGTGCCCGCGCTTTTTTAAAGGACGCATATGATCATCTACGTCATATTTCCAAGATGATTTTGCGTGTCTAACCAAGTAAAGTGTTTTCATTTTCTGAAGTATTTAAACTGTTTTACATTATGGTTGCAATCGTTTTATAGCCCAATCACTTCCATCTAATGTGTATTGAATACGATCGTGAAGCCTATTGGGTCTGCCTTGCCAGAACTCAATTTCAGTAGGCTTTATTAAATATCCACCCCAATCTTTTGGTTTAGGAACTTCTTTGCCTTTGTATTTTTGTTCTAAATCTTTTAGTTTTTTCTCCAAGGCTTCTCTACTTTCAATCTCACTACTTTGATGGGAAACCAAAGCTCCTAACTGACTTCCATGCGGCCTAGAATGAAAATAGTTGGTTGAATCTTCTTCTGAAGTTTTTTCAGCAAGCCCTTTTATGATGACTTGGCGCTCCATGTTAGGCCAAAAGAAAGAAAGACATACTTTATTGTGGTTATCGATGGAAACTCCTTTTTCACTTGTGTAGTTGGTATAAAAGTAGAATCCTTTTTCATCATACTTTTTAAGCAAAACCACACGGCCTCTTGGAAATCCATCTTCGCCAAATGTAGAAAGCGTCATCGCATTTACTTCATCAACACCACCTAATTCTTTTACTTCAAAAAACCACGTTTGAAATTGTTGTATTGGGTTTTCATCAACATTTGCTTTTATTAGCTCAGCTTTCTCGTACGATTTTCTATATGTGTGCAAATTCGTGCCCATGAGTACTTGTTTACTGCAATTTACGAGTTTTGCACTTGGTTTTAAAATAGAAATCTTTAAATATCTATTAAATTTTAGTTGTGTCCGAATAAGATATAAGACCGCTTCGCAACTAGATATTAGATATAAGACTAAATCGACAATTTATTATAATACGGTCTCTATCCTATAATAAATCACTTAGGTTTATTAAACGTAAGCATTAAAAAGCAGAAACGGAAAGAACTAAAACTCGAATTCTTTTCCGTCTTCGGCAAGTTCTACTGTAAAGAAGACTTCTTCAGCTTCTTTTTTGAATAAGGAAAGATCCCCGTAGCGACCAGAATAATGTCCTAATATTAAAGTGCCAACCTCGGCTTTTTTGGCAATAACAGCAGCTTCTTTAGCTGTACTGTGCTTAGTTTTTTCGCATAAATGGTGATGTGACTCTAAAAAAGTAGATTCATGGTATAAGGCGGTAGCGCTTTTTATCTGTGGAACTATTTCAGGATAATAAGCTGTATCACTGCAATAAGCATAAGATTTTGAAGGTTCTGGGTCTAAAGTCACCGTTTTATTATCAATCAACTCCCCTTTTTCGTTAGTTACGTCAAAACCTTGTTTTAATTTCTGAAAATAGGTATGATGGATGTGGGCTTTTTGAGCAGCTTTAAAATCAAGTTTCCGCTCCTTGGTCTTTTCTTGAAATAAAAATCCATTGGTATATACCCTGTGATCTAAAGGAATAGTAGTTACTGTTATTTTCTCGTCTTCAAAAATCGTCGTTGGATTTTTACTGTCCAATTCGTGAAAGAATAAGGAGTAATTAGTCCACGACTTTCCTAATTTTAATTGCAGTAAAATCGCTTCCTTAATCCCTTTTGGGCCATAAATATGCAAATCTGCTTCCCTACCCAATAGTAAAAAAGTAGAAATCAATCCTATTAGGCCATAAAAATGATCGCCATGCAGATGCGAAATAAAGACATGCTTAATACGTGAAAACTTGATTTTGTACTTTCTAAGTTGTACTTGAGTTGCCTCGCCGCAGTCTATTAAAAACAAATGTCCTTGAACTTCCAAAACCTGAGCTGTTGGGTGCGCGGTTACACGCGGAGTTGCAGAATGACAGCCAAGGATAGTCAATTTCATAAAATGGAATTTAGTAAGTTGTTTTTTAAGAAAAAATGATTTAAAAACCTAAATCACGCTCGATAGCTTCCATTTCTAAAAGGTCTTCAGCTTCTATTAGCGATGGCACTAAATTAAGCTCGTCAGGTATTTCCTCAATGCCAATTCCGTTACAAATTACTACAAAAGAGATGCCATTAGTTTTATGGTCATTAGCAACAGTAAGAAACAATAGCAAATCTGAGTCTGTCGTGTAGGTGTTTTTAGAAAACTGAACTATTTTATGAGTGCTTAACTTGTGCAGGTCTTGGTCTATAAAAGCCTTGTAAAAT
>OJEO01000426.1_pt1 | contig 15459 bp, 14 predicted proteins | sample 1593621 | NCBI WGS metagenome assembly OJEO01 (sample SAMN05416875, study PRJEB24817) | seawater metagenome | isolation source: Sea water | place: Canada:Atlantic | collected 2013-11
TACGAGATGTAGAGAGGTCTCGTGGGCTCGGAGATGTGTATAAGAGACAGTTAAAAAAACCGTTTAGAATTTCTAAACGGTTTTTTTTATATCCTAATAATAAAGAAAATTAAAGTAAATTAATTCTGAATTACCACCCATTCTCCTTTTTCAATTAAAGGAATGGCTTGTTTAAATTTTACTTCTTTTTGTTCACCGCTAATTACATTTTTTATAGTAACACGCTCATTTCTTCCAATTTTTGGTTGGTCTCTAATCACAGTTTCAACAGGTTCCGATTGCTGTCTAGAGTTTGAAATAGCCTGTTCACTTGAGTTTTGAACAGCTGCTTTACTGGTGTTTAAACGCTCTTTTTTGTGATCTCTAGCTTCAGAAATTTGATTGGATTTTGCTGGTAATTCTCCTTTAAATAAGAAAGACAGTACTTCTTTGTTAATTTCATCTACGGTAAGTTTAAACAACTCAAAAGCTTCAAACTTATAAATTAATAAAGGATCTTTCTGTTCATAAGATGCATTCTGAACAGAATGTTTCAGTTCATCCATTTTACGCAAATGGTCTTTCCAATTTTCATCTATGATTGCCAGCGTAATATTTTTCTCAAAATCTGTAACTAAACTCTTACCTTCAGTTTCATATGCCTCTTTCAGGTTGGTAACTACTTGTAAAGACTTAACTCCATCTGTAAAAGGAACTACAATACGTTCATATTTATCTCCTTCATTTTCAAAAACATCTTTAATAACAGGAAATGCTAAAACGGCATTTCTTGCAATTTTGTTTTTGTAGTGCTCAGATACAATATCAAACAATTGGTCTGCAATTTCCTTTTCCGTTAATTTATCAAAGTCTTCATTAGAAATAGGAGAGGTCATTGAAGAAAACTTAATCAACTCAAACTCAAAGTTCTTAAAATCTTTAGCTATTTTATTATTATTGATAATAGATTCGCATGTTTCGTAAATCATGTTTGCAATATCAACTTGCAAACGTTTACCATCTAAAGCGTTGCGCCTTCTTTTATAAACAAACTCACGCTGAGCGTTCATAATATCATCATATTCTAACAAACGTTTTCTAATTCCGAAGTTATTTTCTTCTACTTTCTTTTGTGCTCTTTCAATAGATTTAGAAATCATAGAATGCTGAATTACTTCACCCTCTTTTAGTCCCATTCTATCCATCATTTTTGCAATTCGATCAGAGCCAAAAAGACGCATTAAATTATCATCTAAAGCAACATAAAATTGTGTAGACCCAACATCACCTTGTCTACCTGCACGTCCACGTAATTGTCTATCTACACGTCTAGAATCATGTCTTTCTGTACCAATAATAGCCAGACCACCGGCATCTTTTACTTCGTTAACTAATTTAATATCAGTACCACGTCCTGCCATGTTTGTCGCAATAGTTACAACACCAGGTTTACCCGCTTGTGCAACTACATCTGCTTCACGCTTGTGTAATTTTGCATTTAAAATATTATGAGGAATTTTACGCATTTGTAACATTCTACCTAACAATTCTGAGATCTCTACAGAAGTTGTACCCACTAAAACAGGACGTTTCTGTTCTACTAAAACAACAATATCCTCTATTACCGCATTGTATTTTTCACGTGCCGTTTTGTATACTAAATCTTCTTTATCATCTCTTTGAATAGGTCTATTTGTAGGAATCTCTACAACATCTAGTTTATAGATTTCCCATAATTCGCCAGCTTCAGTAATTGCAGTTCCTGTCATACCAGACAGTTTTCGGTACATTCTAAAGTAATTCTGTAATGTAACAGTTGCAAAAGTTTGAGTAGCATCTTCTATTTTTACATCTTCTTTTGCTTCAATTGCTTGGTGTAAACCGTCTGAATAACGACGGCCGTCCATAATACGACCCGTTTGTTCATCAACAATCATTACTTTATTTTCCATTACTACATACTCAACATCTTTTTCAAAAACAGTATATGCTTTTAAAAGTTGATTCATTGTATGAATACGTTCACTTTTAATACTAAAATCTTTGTATAATTCTTCTTTTTGACTCGCTTTTTCTTCTGGTGTATATTCAGAAGTATCAATCTCACCAACCTTTACCCCAATATCTGGTAAAACGAAAAAGTTCTCATTGCTCGTTTTTTCTGATAAGTGCGCAATACCTTTATCTGTTAAATCTATCTGATTATTTTTCTCTTCAATAACAAACCACAACTCTTCATCTACTTCTGGCATTAACTTGTTGTTGTCTGCCATATAATAGTTTTCTGTCTTTTGAAGAATCTGTTTTGTTCCTTCTAGTGATAAAAACTTAATTAACGCTTTGTTCTTTGGCAGACCTCTAAATACTCTTAATAATTGAAAACCACCTTCTTTAGTATCTCCGGCAGCAATTAATTTTTTAGCCTCTGCTAAAACACTTATTAAATACTTACTTTGAATACCAACAATATCATTTACTAAAGGCTTTAGCTCATTAAATTCATGTCTATCTCCCTGTGGAACAGGACCTGATATAATTAACGGTGTTCTAGCATCATCAATTAAAACAGAATCTACTTCATCTATAATTGCATAATTTGGTGCTCTTTGAACTAAATCATCTTTAGAACTAGCCATATTATCACGCAAATAGTCAAACCCAAATTCGTTATTTGTTCCGTAAGTTATATCTGCGTTGTATGCTTTTCTTCTTGCGTCAGAATTTGGTTGGTGGTAATCGATACAGTCTGTAGAGAAACCATGGAATTCAAAAATAGGTCCCATCCAAGCTTTATCACGTTTTGCTAAATAGTCATTTACAGTAACTAAATGCACTCCGTTTCCGGTCAATGCATTTAAATAAACAGGCAAGGTAGAAACCAATGTCTTTCCTTCACCAGTCATCATTTCTGCAACTTTTCCTTGGTGTAAAACAGAACCACCAATTAACTGCACATCATAATGAATCATGTCCCAGGTAACAGGTTTTCCTGCAGCATCCCAAGAATTTGCCCAAAAAGCTTTATCTCCTTCCAGAGTTATATGGTCTCTTTCTCCAGATAGTTCTCTATCAAAAGGCGTTGCGGTCACTTCGATTTCTGTGCTTTCTACAAAACGTTTTGCAGTTTCTTTCACAACTGCAAAAGCTTCTGGCATAATCTCTAATAATGTAGCTTCAGAAACCTTATACGCTTCATCCTTTAAAGTATCTATTTCAGCATAGATGTCTTCTTGTCTATCAATATCTGCTTTTATAGCTTCTTCTTCTAATGCAGCAACAGTGTCATCAAACTCTTTGGTGGCGGTTTTTATTCTTGTTTTAAACTCGGTAGTTTTTGCTCTTAACGCATCATTCGAAAGTTTAGAAAACGCTGTTTCAAATTTATTAACATCGTCTACAACCGGTTGTAAAATTTTTAAATCTTTCTGTTGTTTGTCTCCGACAAAAAGTTTTATTACGGAATTTAAAATACTCATTATATCTATGTTTTTGTCAGCAAAAAATACTGCTGAATTATTGTTTTGTATATCAGGGTTTTACAAGCTAGGGAAATTATATTTACTGTTGTTAAAACAAAAACAAAAAAAAAGCCTCTATTGAGACTTTTTATATTTAAATTGTTTTTTTAGTATTCATCCTCGTTCCAAAGATAATCATCTTCAGTCGGATAATCTGGCCAAATCTCAACAATTGAGTCATATGCATCACCTTCATCTTCAATATCTTGTAGGTTTTCTACTACTTCTAACGGAGATCCAGTTCTAATAGCATAATCAATTAACTCGTCTTTGGTTGCTGGCCAAGGTGCATCTGCTAAATAAGATGCTAATTCTAATGTCCAATACATTTCTTATTGTTTAATTTTGTGCAAAAATAATTTTTTTGCTGAATTATGCAAGTCTTTTTTAAGAAATTTATTGTGAAGTTATTTTAAATTTTTATTAATTGCTTAAAATCAGTGTTTTAAGTAAAATATATTTTTTTAAAATTTCTTCAGCTCGATAAAAAAAGAACGTTTTAATTTTTCTCAGGAATCCACTTTAATTCTTCTATTTGTAAATCTTTAGACAATTTTCGTGCCAATACAAAAAGGTAGTCAGACAGTCTGTTTAAATATTTTAGTATGTCATTATTTATAGCTTCTTGATCATTTAATTCTACAGATAGACGTTCTGCACGTCTGCAAACACATCTAGCAACGTGACAGAATGACACTGCTTGATGGCCTCCAGGAAGAATGAAATGAGTCATTTGAGGAAGTACTTCATCCATTTTATCGATTTCATTTTCCAAGAAAAGAATAGACTTATCATTAATTTTAGGAATATTTAAACGCTCTTTCCCCGATTTTAAGGTTTCTTTCTCTGGGGGAGTTGCCAACATCGCACCTAAAGTAAATAATTCATTTTGAATCTTTAAAAGCGATTCTTTTGAATCTGTTGAAATTTCTTGATCTTTTATTAAACCAATATATGAATTTAATTCATCTACAGTGCCGTAACTTTCAATACGTAAATTATATTTTTTAACTCTTGTACCGCCAAATAGGGCAGTTGTTCCTTCATCACCAGTCTTAGTATATATTTTCATTTTTATTTTAGTTGTATCGTTTTAACTTACCAAAGTTACAAAGTTTAAAAATCATAACATTTATTATTTATATGTTTTAACAGATAAATAACTAGACTCTTATTTTAAAGTGTTCTTTTGCTTGTTCTTTTCTAAAGAAAATTACTCCAAAGTAGAAAAGATCTAAACTAACTTTTACTTTTGGATGATTTTTTATAGATGACCAGTTTTTTATGGTTTCTGAGTTCCCATAGATATCATTAAAAATAAAAAAAGAGTTGTTATTAATTGTTTTCAAACAGGTATTAAAAGTTTTAAGGGTTATTTGATTTTTGTGAAAGTATACACAATCAAATTTTCTATTTAGTGTAACTTCTGAAATTTCTGTGGGAGTATTTACTATAGTTGTAACACATGAATTACTAGAATTCATTGCAAGCGCAATAACTCCTAAATTTAAAGAACCAGCAATTTCTAAATTGTTTTTTGGCTTAAAATAATGAATAAGTTTTAGTAAGATTCTCATTTTTTTATGAGAACTTATTAAGTTTTTATTTTTAAAATTTTTAAGCAATTCATTGTTAGATTTTTGAAAGGTTTTCCATGAATTTTTATCTATTTTTTTATACAAACATTTTGTAACTAATTGATATACAAAAGGAGAGTGCACTCCGTGTTGGTTGCTAGATTTTAATAAGAATTGAAAGTATTTTCTTTGTCGGTAGAACATGCGCTAAAATGAACAACGAAATTAAAATAAAAATATAGCTTTACACTTATAAAAAGTACATTTGTGATGGTAGTGCTATATTTTAATACTTAAAATTATTTAAAATGATTCCAAAAACAGAATATGCTCCTTATTTTGAACAATATATGCAGTTATCTGCCTTAAAAGATAAAACAATTATAGAAAACTTAGAAAGTGCTCAAGATGAATTTGAAAGCGTATTGCGTAATTTACCAGATAAGAAACATAGTTATTCTTATGCCTCAGGAAAGTGGACGTTAAAAGAGTTGATACAGCATATAATAGATACCGAGAGAGTTTTTTGCTATAGAGCTTTGAGTTTTGCAAGAAATGATCAAACTCCATTGCCCGGATTTGACCAGGATATTTTTGTTGATAACGATACTGCAAACGAAAGAGATTATTATGATTTATTAGATGAAATGAAGGTTTTAAGAAAATCTTCCATTCAATTATTCAAAAGTTTTTCTAAGGAAGCTTTTTTAAGAACTGGAGTTGCTTCAAACAATAAAATGTCTGTTAGAGCGCTAGGATATTTATTTTCTGGGCATCAAATACATCATATAAATATTGTGAAAGAACGGTATCTATAATGAATAAAAAATCTGAAGTTTTAGCTTCAGATTCTTTAATTTTAATATTTTATTTTGTCTTGCTTTTCTGTCCATTTCTCAAAGGGTTCTAATGCAATTTTTCTTCCTACTTGTTCAAACGGAATACTTCTTTCTTCATAAGGAAGTGGAATTTCTTTATAAATAAATGCATCATCAAAACCTATATTTGCAGCATCTTGCTGGTTGCTTCCATAATATACTTTGTCTGGTCTTGCCCAGTAAATAGCACCAAGGCACATCGGGCAAGGTTCGCAAGAAGTATAAATAATACAACCATCTAATTGAAAAGAGCCAATGTTTTTACAGGCGTCTCTGATTGCGGTAACCTCTGCATGGGCAGTTGGGTCGTTGGTAGAAGTTACTTTATTATTACCACTTCCAATAACTTCACCATCTTTTACTACAATACAACCAAAAGGGCCACCTTCATTATTACTCATTCCTTGCAAAGCAGCTTTTACTGCGGTACTCATAAACTCTTCATGGTTTGTCATAAACTTTAGTATTCTAGATTTAGTTGGCGTAGCCAAGTGTTTATTTTTTAAAGCCCACCAGTCATGTTTTCTGGTTTTACCCATTCGTCATATTCTTCTGCGGTAACATACCCTAAACGAACAGCTTCAATTTTTAATGTTGTGCCGTTTTCGTGGGCAGTATTTGCTATTTCTGCAGCTTTATAATACCCTATTTTGGTATTTAAAGCAGTTACTAGCATTAAAGAATTGTTTACCAATTCAGTTATTCTAGAATGATTAGGCTCAATACCTGCAGCACAGTTAACATCAAAAGACACACAAGCATCTCCAATTAATTGAGCAGATTGTAAAACGTTTGCGGCCATCATTGGTTTAAAAACGTTTAATTCGTAATGCCCTTGTGTACCACCAACAGTTACAGCAACATCGTTGCCCATTACTTGCGCACAAACCATAGTAATAGCTTCTGCTTGCGTAGGATTTACCTTTCCTGGCATAATAGAACTGCCTGGCTCATTTGCAGGAATAATTAATTCTCCAATTCCAGATCTTGGTCCAGATGCCATCATGCGAATATCATTAGCAATTTTATTCAAAGAGACTGCTACTTGTTTTAATGCGCCATGCGTTTCTACTAGTGCATCATGGGCTGCTAAAGCCTCAAATTTATTTTCTGCAGTTATAAATGGTAACGCTGTAAATTCTGCAATATATTTCGCAACCAATACATCATAACCTGCAGGTGTATTTAATCCTGTTCCTACAGCTGTTCCTCCTAAAGCAAGTTGACTCAAGTGCTCTAACGTATTATTTAATGCTTTTAAACCAAAGTTTAACTGCGCTACATAACCAGAAAACTCCTGACCTAAAGTAAGCGGAGTAGCATCCATTAAATGGGTTCTTCCAATTTTAACAACGTCTTTAAATGCTTCTGATTTTGTTTTTAATGTATCTCTTAATTGCTCTATCCCTGGAATTGTATTTTCTACAATTTTCTTAAAAGCAGCAATATGCATTCCTGTTGGAAATGTATCATTGGAAGATTGCGATTTATTTACATCATCATTTGGTTGAATAGTTTTTTCGCCTTCACCAATTATATGACCTGCAATTTCATGAGCTCTGTTTGCAATAACTTCATTCACGTTCATGTTAGATTGCGTACCAGAGCCTGTTTGCCAGATTACTAAAGGAAACTGGTCATCTAGTTTTCCTTCTAAAATTTCATCGCAAACTTGCGCTATTAAATCTCTTTTTTCTTCTGTTAAAACACCTAAATCTGCATTTGTATAAGCAGCTGCTTTTTTCAAATAAGCAAATCCATATACAATCTCCAAAGGCATTGAAGCTGCTACCCCAATTTTAAAATTGTTACGCGAGCGTTCTGTTTGTGCACCCCAATATTTATCTGCAGGAACTTCTACATTCCCCATGGTGTCTTTTTCAATTCTATATTTCATAATAAAAGAGTATAATTTTAAGATGTACAAATTTACGAAAAACTAAGCAGATTCGTTATTAACAAGCAGTATAAAATACTATTGAAAAATTTTACTTTAAGATAGCAGAATTTGAAAATATGTCTTATTTTTGCTTTATAAATTATTAAAAATAGTATAATGTTAGATTTTTCTCAATTTTCAGGTTTGGTTTTATTCATGTTTGTTTTTACAGCTGGTTTCTGGTTGTTAATATTTTTATTAACATTTGTAGTACCTTATTGGATTGGTGGAACTATCTGGGAAAATTTAAAATTAAAAAAAGAAGCAAAGCAAGCTGCCGAGGGAAAGTAGTTTTCTTAAAATATATTTTATAAAAAAAAACTCGTCCAAGAAATTGGACGAGTTTTTTTATGGGTTTAATTGCGAGGCTATTATTTATTGATAGGTATCCTTCTTATATTTCATTTAATAAGTGCCATTGTAGGTTTACGAAGTATCATCCTAGGTATAATGAGTTTGCCAAATCACACAAAAAAAAGTGATTTGTAATTATGGTAACAAAAAGACAGTCTGTAAAGTTCGCTCGAACATCAAAAAAATCAACCTTCAAATTCTTCTCCACCGCCATTTTCTCTTCCACCATTTTGTTGTTTTTTTTGTTGATTAAATCTGTAGGTGAAGTTTAAAGATATTTGACGCATTCTCCATTGAAAAGTTTGATCCGAGATATTTGTAGGGGCATCTCTATTTGGTGTATAGTTTACAGTGTTACTTTTTCTTGAATTAAATACATCACTTATATTTAAAACCAAAGTTCCTTTCTCTTTTAAAATATCTTTGCTGAACGCTAAGTTTGTTGAGAAAATTCCTTCACTTACATTTTGTGCACTTTCGCTTGGACCTCGATAGGTTAATCTAGTTTGCCATTCTATTTTATAAGGTAAAGTCACTCTAGCATTAAAACGAGCTCTCCAGCTTGTGTTGCTATTACTTAAATCTTCTGTAATTGTATTCGTAGTATTTGACGTTGGATCTAAGAAATCATAGGTGTAAATCCCTGCTGTTTTAGAGTTGAATAAATTAAAACTTCCGTCGAACTTTACTATTTTAGTTGCATTATAATTGGCTGTAAATTCAAGTCCATATCTATCTTCTGATGCTAAATTGATAGGTTCTCTTATTAATACAGATTCGTCATTACCATTAATTTCTCTAATTTCTTGCCTAGTAACTCTACTAATATTATTTGTAGAATGTTGATAATAAATAGAGGAGTTTAAAGTTAATTTACCAATTCGGTTTAAGTATCCCAAATCGAAAGAGTTTGTAAAAGTTGGTATTAAAGCTGGATTTCCTTTAAAAATAATATTCTGACTATTTCTTGATTCAAACGGGTTTAAATACCAAAAACGTGCTCTTCTTATACGTCTACTGTACCCTAAAGTAAAGCTTTGTTTTTCTGTTGCTTCATAACCAATATTTACTGTTGGAAATAACTCTGTATAACTAAAATCGTTGTTTTCATTAGAATTTAACAACCGAACCTTCACATCTGTAGTTTCCAAACGCAGCCCTAGCAATAAAGAAAGTTTGTTAAATTTATTTCCATATTGTGTGTAAAATGCGTGAATATTTTGACCAAATTCTAAGTTATTTGATGGGTCGAAATTTGGATCTGAAACTGGCGTAACTAAAAAATCTGAAGTTAAATCTTGAAAATCTCCTCGATAGCCTGCTTCAAATTGAGCATCTTCGCCAATTGGTAAAATATAATCTGCTTGTAGTAAGGTGTTTTTTGATGATTCGTTTGTAATGTTAGTTTCGTCTGTAAAACCTGTTTCTATATTGATCGCTTCTTCATCTTCTTTACTATCACTATACTGAAGGTCTAGCGTTAATTTATGACCGTTTTTATTAAATTTATTTGTATAATTTAAAGAATATTGAACTGTTTCGTCATTAGAATCTTCATTTTGAATTCTAATTGCACTATCAGTAATAAGATTATTAGCATTAAATTCTTGAATGTTATTTTCTGATAAATCCCCACCTTTGGTATGTGTATAAAAAACGACTCCTGTTATAGAACTTTCTTTCGTTAGAAAATATTCTAAACCCATACTAGCGTTAAAACTATTTCTTTTTCGTGCCCATTGCCTATCTTCTATCCTAGAACTTGTAACCACACCATTAGTAAGATTTCTTAAATCAGTGTAAGAGTTTCCTGGCCCGTTTCTATAATTATATCCGAAGTTAGAGAAAAGGTTCGTTTTTATACCTCTTTGATTTAAATTGGTTGCTAATTGTAATTGATCTGGATTTCCAACAGTAGTATTTATAGAAGCATTAAAGCCTAAAGCTTTTCCTTTTCTTAGAATAATATTTAAAATCCCTGCAGTTCCTTCTGCATCATACCTTGCAGATGGTGAGGTAATTACTTCGACTCTCTCAATAGCGTCTGCCGGTAATTGTCTTAGTGCTTCTGCACCGCTTAAACCTACTAAAGCAGAAGGTTTACCGTCAATTAAAATACGAACGTTTTCATTTCCCCTTAAGCTTACATTTCCTTCTACATCTACATTTACAGAAGGCACATTGTCTAGAACATCCGAAGCAGTTCCTCCTTTTACAGTCATGTCTTTTCCAACATTATAAATACGTTTATCTAAACGAATATCTACTGTAGTTTTTTCTGCTACAATAACTATTTCATCCAAACCATTAGTAGATTCAGATAATTTTATAACCCCTAAGTCTTTATTAGAAATAATACTTTCTTCTGGAAATTTCACAGATTGGAAGGAAATAAATGCAATATCTATAGCATAGGTTGCTTTTGGTATTTCAATAGAAAAAAAACCATCTAGGTTCGTTACACCTCCAGAAATCTCTTGGGTGATAGTGTTTTTTATAATAATTGTGGCGTATTCTAAGGGTTGTTTACTTTTAGAATCTATAACTTTACCAGAAATTATAACCGAATTTGAAGTATTTAATTTTTGAGAAAACAGTGTTGCTATTCCAAAAAAGCAACAAATAAATAGAGTAAATTTTTTAATCAAAATTTTATTTTTTTGTTTAGACTGTCGATTTTACTTTTAGTTTAACTTTTCTTTAGTTAAAGAAAAGTTAAAGAGTTTAAATCAAAACAATTTAAATAATACTAATAATATTTTCTGGAGGTCTGCCAATAACTGCTTTGTTTTTATGAATAACAATAGGGCGCTCTATTAACTTCAGATTTTCTATCATTGCTTTGATGATTTCAATATCGGATAATTCTTTTCCTTTGTAATTTTCTTTCCAGATTTGTTCTGTTTTCCGAACTAATTGAATGGGAGAAATGCCTAATAAACTAATAATTTCTTTTAAGGTTGCTTCTGATGGAACCTCCTCTAAATACTTTATTATTTGAAATTCTTTTCCAGAATTCTCTAAAATAGTTAAACCTTCTCTAGATTTTCTGCAACGCGGATTGTGGTATATTTTTATCATTTTTTTCAAAGTTTAAATAGGTATCAGTTTCTGCAATTTTTTATTTCACTAATTGCTAAACGTTTTTCTGCCCATTTTTCATTAAATAAGATTTTAAAAACGGATCAATATCTCCATTCATAACATTATCTACATTCCCGGTTTCATAAGCAGTTCTTACATCTTTTACTAGTTTATAAGGATGCATCACATAATTTCTAATCTGACTACCCCATTCGTTTTTTAATTTACCAGATTCAATCTCATCTCTTGCTGCTTGTTGTTTTTGCAGTTCAATTTCATATAATTGAGATTTCAACATTTTCATTGCCGTGGCTCTATTATCATGTTGAGAGCGAGAGTTAGAACATGAAATTTGAATTCCAGAAGGTTTATGTGTCAACTGAACTTTTGTTTCAACCTTATTTACATTTTGTCCTCCGGCGCCACTAGAACGGGCAGTTACAATTTCTATATCTGCAGGATTTATGTCTATTTCAATAGAATCGTCAGCAACAGGGAAAACATATACAGACCCAAAGGTAGTATGTCGTTTTCCATTAGAATCAAAAGGTGAAATGCGTACCAACCTGTGTACCCCATTTTCTCCTTTTAACCAACCAAAAGCATAATCGCCTTCAATTTCTATAGTAATTGTTTTAATTCCCACCACATCGCCTGCCTGATAATTGAGCGTTTTTAATTTAAAACCTTGCTTTTCTGCCCACATAGTGTACATTCTAGACAACATTTCTACCCAATCGCAGCTTTCTGTTCCTCCGGCACCCGCATTAATTTGTATAGTTGCAGACAAAGAATCTCCTTCTTCAGAGAGCATATTTCTAAACTCTAAGTCTTCTAAAAAAGTATTGGTAATTTCAAATTGCTCTACAACTTCCTTTTCTTCAACTTCACCCTCTTTATAAAAATCATATAATACGACCACATCCTCGTTTAAAGTAATGGTTTTGTGATAATCTTCTACCCATCTTTTCTTAAAACGTAAGTCTTTCATGAATACTTCCGCGGCTTTCGGGTCGTTCCAAAAATCTGGATCTACCGTTTTTTCTTCTTCGTTTGCTATTTCTACGAGTTTTTTATCAATCTCTAAATAAGATTTTAATTTCTCAATTCTAGAAGCAATATCTTTAAGTTGGTCTTGTGTAATCATAAGCTCAACAAAAATAAATGAAATTTTAAGATTTCTCGTTTTAAAAGTTGATAGATATTTTATAGATTTATAGAAAATTAATTAAACATGAAAAAAGCACTACTAATTCTTTTTATTATTATGATGATAACTCAAATAAAATATTTCTTCAAATAGAGGATTTAAATACTGAATTTATTTATGTAGGTTCGCTATGAGAAGGGATTGGTTATAATGATTGATAGTTTTATTAAAATAATAAAAGATTTACCCCGAGATATTTAAAAATTTTAAATAGTTATTGAAATTAAATACAAAATAAAGAGATGATTATAGACCTAATTTCAGATACAGTAACAAAACCAACAGGAAAAATGTTGGAGGCAATGATGCATGCAAAAGTTGGTGATGATGTTTTTAAAAGTGATCCAACCGTAAATAAATTGCAGGAAAAAGCCGCAAAAATGTTCGGTATGGAAGATGCATTATTTTTTCCTTCAGGAACCATGGCAAATCAAACGGCCATAAAATTACACACCCAACCTGGAGATAAATTAATATGTGACAAGTATGCTCATGTTTACAATTACGAGGGTGGAGGAGCAGCGTTTAATTCTGGAGTTACTTGCAAATTAATTGACGGACAAAGAGGTATGTTTACTGCGGCTCAATTAGAAGAAGCTGTTGCTGGTAGGGCAGATATTCATGTGCCCTACTTAAGGTTGATCTGTATAGAAAATACTACAAATAAAGGAGGTGGTGCGTGCTGGGATTTTTCTGAATTAGAGAAAATTCAAAAAATAGCTAAAGAAAATAGCTTGGCTTTTCACTTAGATGGTGCGCGCTTATTTAATGCTTTGGTTGCTAAAAATGAATCTGCAGAGCAGTATGGACATTTGTTTGATACTATTTCTATTTGCCTGTCTAAAGGTTTAGGAGCACCAATTGGTTCTATTTTATTAGGTTCTAAAGAACACATCGCAAAAGCGTTAAGAATTAGAAAATTATTGGGTGGTGCAATGAGGCAAGTTGGTTTTTTAGCAGCTGCGGGTATTTATGCTTTAGATAATCATATAAATCGCTTGGAAGAAGATCATCAAAAAGCAAAAGAAATTGGAGCGGTTTTAAGTGTAGCTTCGTATGTTACCAAGTTAGAGGAAATAGAAACCAATATTGTAATTTTTTATGTGGATGAAAAAATAGGTGCCGACAATTTTATTAAAAAAATGAAAGAGAATAACATTCTATTAACGCCAATGGGTGCAGGTAGAATTAGAATTGTTACGCATTTAGATTATTCAAATGAAATGCACGAAGTTCTTTTAAAAGCGCTTCAAAATTTTAAAAGTAAAAATTAACAATAGTTAAAATTGAAGATGCTAAAAAAATCTTTAATCTTTCCTGTCTAATTTGCCCAATTCTTTATAATTTCTATTTAATTTTTTCAATAAAAAACCGTACAATAATTGGTAGAATAAACATAAAATTCCTAAAATCAATAAAGTGGCAATCAGTGATGCAAAAACTATAAAAAGAATTTTTTTATTATTTAAATCTTCTAAGTTCGTTTGAATAGATGCAATGGTAGCTACAACCATGACTAATACCATATAACCGAGATTAAAAAGAACATAATTTCTAACAGTTTTTCTAGTTTTAATTATTTTTTTCATTAAGTTGATCGTAGAATCTGTTGCAGAAATTCTTTTGTAATTCAAATAGAACATTACTAAAAAGTAAAATAAGATGGTATAGGCCACAATTTGAGAATAAAAAATAAAATTTATCAAACCTAATTTCTTGTATTCAGCATAAGCTTCATCCATATCTATAAAAAAATAGAGAGAATTTAAAATTACAAACTCAAGAATACCAATAATAAAGATCCATTTTACAATAGAAGATGACTTTGATTGTGCTAATTTATAAATCTCTACAGTAGAGCGTTTACTAGCCTCTTCTGGTTGATTTTTCCAGGCCTTTTTATATTTGTCTAATAAATCCATAATTATGGGTTTAAGATGTTTTTTAATTTTTCTTTTGCTCTGTTCATTTTCACTCTTGCATTTACATTCGTAATTCCTAATGTTTCTGATATTTCTTTATAAGGTTTATCTTCTAAATATAAAAAGATAAGTGCTTTTTCTATGTCATTTAATCGATGAATTGCCGCGTAAAGTGCTTTTAACTGTATTTCCTCTGTATCATCATAAGGGGTAGATTCAATTTTATAAGCAAAAGTACTAAAATCTTGTGTTTTTACTTTTCTAGTAGATTTTCTATATAATGAAATTGCAGTATTTAAGGCAACTCTATACATCCAAGTACTAAATTTAGAGTCGCCTCTAAATTTGAGGTAGTTCTTCCAAACCTGTATGGTTATTTCTTGAAATAAATCATTATGAGCGTCTTTGTTTGTAGTATAAATGCTACAAATTTTATGAACTATATTTTGATTTGCTTCAAAGTCTAATAAAAATTTATTTTCTAAATCTTTTTGCAATTATTAACTTATTTATTTATTTATTAGTAATGCAAATGTATTAAATGTTACAATTTTATAAATATATATTTTATTGAGTTTAAAATTTTATATATTTGATTACCTCAAAACATATAATTTGGAGAACATTCAGCAAGATTTTACTATAAAAGACCTTGAAAATATTTCAGGCATTAAGGCACATACAATTCGTATTTGGGAAAAAAGATATAATTTATTAGAGCCTAAAAGAACAGATACCAATATTAGATATTATTCTCATGAAAATTTACAAAAGATTTTAAATGTTGTCTTATTAAGTAAAAATGGCTACAAAATGGCTAAAATTGCAAAAATGGCTGATGAAGACATGCTATTGAAATCTAGAGAAGTTGCTTTTGGTAGTAATACAAATGATGATGTAATTAATGATTTTAAATTGGCAATGTTTCAATTTGATAAAGTACTGTTTGATAACTGTCTCTTATACACATCTCCGAGCCCACGAGACCTCTCTACATC
>OJEO01000427.1_pt1 | contig 15438 bp, 14 predicted proteins | sample 1593621 | NCBI WGS metagenome assembly OJEO01 (sample SAMN05416875, study PRJEB24817) | seawater metagenome | isolation source: Sea water | place: Canada:Atlantic | collected 2013-11
AAGTTGTTTTAACATAATTTTAAGAAAATTAAACATCTTCTAAGTTTTCAAAATAATGGATAAATAAATTTACTACATAGCTGTAAGATGCAATACCTTTATCTTGTTTATTGGCTTTTAAATAAGCGTTGTAACCTTTTTTTACAAGAGGTTCAAACGGATTATTATAGCTTTGCCAAAACTGATAGCTGGCGTTAAAATCTTTTCCAACACCTATGTGAACTGTTTTCCAAAGTTCTTTTGTTAGCTTGCGGTCGCGCTTTCTAAGTTCTGAAATACAATATCCAAACGCCATTCGATAGCTGGCATATTTAAAGAAAACGTCATCATTATAATTTGCTGCTAAAAAACCAACAAAATTAGCTTCATTTTCTGCTGCAAATCCTATTTGGTGTGCCATCTCATGACAAATTGTTGTTGGGTAACCTGTTTTTGGAATCCGGTCGTTTACCTGAGCTTCACCAGTTAACGGATTCAGATATCCACCGGTTCCGATATAGGTTTGTAGCAAACTCATCAAAGAACTTTTAATAGATTTGTATTGGTATTTTAACTGTGGGAAGTCTTTTTCTAAATGAGTATATCCATCAATTGCTAAACTATACATTTTCTTTTGTGAATACTTGTTTTCTACTTTTATAGTATCGTTTTTAGTAATTTCTAGTTGATAATAATTTAGTTTTTGAATAATAGTTTCTGTTATTTTTTGAAGTTGTGCTGTGCTATATTCTTTTTGTTGATATGCTAGATTTTCGACTAAGGGCTTTCTGTAATAGTTCAATCCCCAGAAAAGATAAAAACAAAAATAGACCAAAGATAAAATTGCTGTAAAGTGAATAACTTTTGGAAGAGCACTGCGAAATCTAGCTTGTATTAACCTGTAGATAAAGCGAATAAAAATTAATAATAGGAAAGCAATTAATAAATCTCCCACAGAAAAAGGAATCCAACCAAAAATAATTCTTAAAAAAGCAGCGATATTTGGGTAGATTCCGTTTGAATAATAATCTTCTATAAAGGCAGGGTTTTTAGCTGCCAATTGCACTAAGATAACCTGTATGGGAAGAAAAATAGTACCTAAAAGATGTTTCTTATTTATTTTCATTCCGTTAAAAATAAGATATTAAAATAGAAGTTGACTGGTTATTAACAAGATAATAACAATTTAGTTTACAAAAATTGTTTACAAATTTAAGTGTCGTTTTAATAAAGAGGAACCAAGTAAAAAAGTACATTTGTAATCATGGAGAAAACGAAGGAAATCGGAGGTAAAAAGATAGACAAGAGTAGGATTATTAGTCTTGAGAAAGGAAAGATTCCGCCACAGGCAGTGGAATTGGAAGAAGCTGTCTTGGGTGCAATGATGATTGATAAAAAAGGAATTGATGATGTAATTGATGTCTTAAGTGCCGATGCTTTCTATGACCAAAAACATAACGAGGTCTACGCGGCTATTTATGAATTGTTTCAAAACTCTGAACCAATTGACCTTTTAACGGTTTCTAATCTTTTAAGAAAAAATGGAAAGTTAGACTTTGTAGGGGGCGATTTATATTTGATTCGTTTAACTCAAAAAGTAGCTTCTTCTGCACATATTGAGTTTCATGCTAGAATTATACTTCAAAAATACATTCAACGTAAATTAATCTCTATTTCAAGTGAAATTATAGAAAATGCCTATGACGAGAGTACCGATGTTTTCGAGTTATTAGATGATGCAGAAGCAAAACTTTTTGAGGTTACCCAAGGGAATTTAAAAAAGAGTTCTGAACAAGCAGGTTCTCTTGTAAAACAAGCATTAGCAAAGATTCAAGAAATAGGTAATTCTGAGGGAATGTCTGGTTTACAAACTGGTTTTACCAAATTAGATGCGTTAACTTCTGGTTGGCAGCCATCTGATTTAGTGATTATTGCTGCCCGTCCTGGTATGGGAAAAACAGCCTTTGTAATTTCGATGGCAAAAAATATGGCAATCGATTTTGGACATGGTGTAGCCGTTTTTTCATTAGAGATGTCTTCTGTGCAGTTAATAACCCGAATGATTTCATCTGAAACAGGTCTGACTTCAGAAAAACTAAGAAAAGGAAACTTAGAACCACATGAATGGGAGCAATTAAATGTAAAGGTTAAGAAATTATCTGATGCACCTATTTTTATTGATGATACGCCATCTCTTTCTGTGTTCGATTTACGAGCAAAAGCAAGACGTTTAGTTTCGCAACACGGCGTAAAAATTATTGTAATCGATTATTTACAATTAATGACCGCCGGAGGAAAATCGGGAGGAAATCGTGAACAAGAAATCTCTATGATTTCTAGGAATTTAAAAGCATTGGCAAAAGAATTAGAGGTTCCTGTAATTGCACTTTCTCAATTATCTCGGGCGGTAGAAACCCGTGGAGGTAGCAAAAGACCCTTACTTTCAGATTTACGTGAATCTGGTGCAATTGAGCAAGATGCAGATATTGTGTCGTTTATTTTTAGACCAGAATACTACGGAATGACAGAATGGGATGATGATGAACACACGCCATGTGAGGGGCAAGGAGAATTTATTGTTGCAAAACATAGAAATGGTGGTTTAGATAATATTCGATTGAAGTTTACAGGGCATTTAGCAAAATTCTCGGATTTAGAAGAAGGTTTTAGCTCAGAATTTCAATCTTCTATGAATGCAGATTTTCCGGATGATGTTTTTCCGGATCAAAGAATTGAGCCAAAAGATGCTTTTGGTGATGATGTAGATGATGTTCCTTTTTAACCCATAATAGGCATTAGGTAAAAAACAATAAAATGATAGAAATACACAATTGCCTCAAAGTAATTGTGTATTTTAGATTTAGATATGAAAAAACTCCTTCACGTACTAATATTCCTCTTCATCTCAAACTCAATTTGGGCATCTTTTATATACGTTCCAATGAGTAATGACAATCAGAAAAATCATTTAAAAGCATATGGCATTGTTTATTTTGCTTTAGAAGTAGATATAAAATCGAAATGGTTGTTAAATTATGATGGAGGTGCATTTCTAATAGAAAATAATAAATTAATACAAAAGGAATGTAAAATTCGTGGTGTTTCATATCAAATAATTTCTGATGCAAAAGCACAATTAATATTGCAGGAAATTGCTGCACCCTCTTCAAATCAAGATGCAGTAACGCTAGAGAAAGCACCAAAAATAGCAGTCTATTCGCCAAAAGATAAAATGCCTTGGGATGATGCTGTGACAATGGTGTTAACGTACGCAGAAATTCCGTTTGATGTTATTTATGACAAAGAAGTTTTAGAAGATAAACTACTAATATATGAATGGTTGCATTTGCATCATGAAGATTTTACAGGACAATATGGTCGATTTTATGGCGCATTTAGAACTGCACCTTGGTATATAGAGAGCAAACTAAGGTCTGAAAAATTAGCAACAGAATTGGGGTACAATAAAGTATCACAAGAAAAATTAGCAGTTGCGAAAAAAATTAGAGATTATGTAATTGGAGGTGGATTTATGTTTGCTATGTGTTCTGCAACAGATAGTTTTGACATTGCTTTATCTGCAGAGGGTATTGATATTGCAGAAGCAATGTTCGATGGAGATGCAACAACTATAAACTATCAATCACAGATAAACTTTAATAAAACATTCGCTTTTAAAAATTACCAATTAATTAGAAACCCTACTACATATGAGTTTTCAACAATAGATATGACAAGAAAACGAAAAATACCTAAAACGTCAGATTACTTTTCTTTAGTAGCGTTTTCTGCAAAATGGGATCCTGTACCCACTATGTTAACTCAAAATCATACTACGTTAGTAAAAGGTTTTATGGGGCAAACAACCTCTTTTGATAGAAGCACAGTAAAAAGTAATGTTTTGGTTTTAGGTGAAAATCAAGTAAATAGAGAAGCGCGTTACATTCATGGCACTAAAGGAAAAGGAATGTTTACGTTTTATGGTGGCCACGACCCTGAAGATTATACCCACAGAATTGGTGATCCAAAAACAGAATTAGACCTGCACCCAACCTCACCAGGGTATCGTTTAATATTAAATAATGTGCTATTTCCAGCTGCCAAGAAAAAGAAACAAAAGACATAGTAACAACTCTGTTAATAAAAGATAAATAAATATAGTAGAAAACAAATACAAAAGCATTCACTTTTGTATTTTTGCCTTTATAAAATTAAAATAACAAAATGCCAACAACACAAAAATTACAAGATTTTACGCAACAAGTGCGTAGAGACATTTTAAGAATGGTGCACAAAGTAAATTCTGGACATCCAGGTGGGTCTTTAGGGTGTGCTGAGTTTATTACTTGTTTATATCAAGAAGTAATGGAATATTCTACTGAGTTTTCTATGGATGGAAATAACGAAGATGTATTCTTTTTATCAAACGGACATATATCTCCTGTTTTTTACAGTGTTTTGGCTCATAGTGGCTTTTTTCCTGTAGCAGAATTAGCAACGTTTAGATTGTTAGATTCTAGGTTACAAGGGCACCCAACAACCCATGAAGGTTTACCTGGAGTAAGAATTGCTTCTGGTTCTTTAGGACAAGGAATGTCTGTAGGTTTGGGAACAGCACAAGCTAAAAAATTAAATGGAGACAATAAAATAGTATATACTTTGCATGGTGATGGAGAATTGCAAGAAGGGCAGAACTGGGAAGCAATTATGTATGCATCAGCAAAAAATGTTGATAACATAATTGCAACAATAGATTTAAACGGAAAGCAGATTGACGGTGCTACAGATGATGTGCTACCAATGGGAAGTATTAGAGCAAAATTTGAAGCTTTTGGTTGGGATGTTTTAGATGTAGAAAAAGGAAATGACATTGATGCAGTGCTAGCAGGATTGGCGAAAGCAAAATCATTAACAGGAAAAGGAAAGCCTGTTTGTATTTTATTACATACAGAAATGGGTAACGGTGTAGATTTTATGATGCATACTCACGCATGGCACGGAAAGGCGCCAAGTGATGTTCAGTTAGAAAGCGCTTTAGCTCAAAACCCTGAAACTTTAGGAGATTATTAAAAAGTATTTTAAAATTTATATTTTTAAAAAAGCTTTTCAATTAAATTGAAAAGCTTTTTTTATGCTTTTATTTTGAGTTAAATTGTAAGAATACTTTTATATTTACCACTAAAGAATTAAAGGTTTAATTTTTTAATTTTTTCAATCTCTAAATAATTTAATATTTAAATAATTGCATGAAAATAGGTATTGTATGTTATCCAACATTTGGCGGAAGTGGAGTAGTAGCAACAGAGTTAGGAATGGCTTTGGCAGATAAGGGGCATGAAATTCATTTTATTACATATAACCAGCCAGTTCGTTTAGACTTTTTATCTCATAATCTACATTTTCATCAAGTTGTAATTGAAGAATATCCACTTTTTGAATATCAGCCTTATGAATTGGCCCTTTCTACAAAAATGGTTGAAGTTGTTAGAAAATATAGCTTAGAAGTACTACACGTGCATTATGCCATACCGCATGCGTATGCAGCATATATGGCAAAGCAAATGTTAAAAGAGAAGGGTCTAGATGTAAGAGTAGTAACTACATTGCACGGCACAGATATTACGCTAGTTGGCAGTCACCCAAACTATAAATCTGCTGTAGAATTTAGTATAAATAACTCTGACGTTGTAACCTCAGTTTCTAATAACTTAAAAGAGACTACCAATAAGTTATTCAATATTACAAAAGATATTAAAGTAATCTATAATTTTATTGATGTAAAAAAATACGACAATGCAAACAAAGAAGAGTGTAAACGAATAGCATTGGCAAAACCGAATGAAAGAATATTTACACACGTAAGTAACTTTAGACCTGTAAAAAGAGTAGAAGACGTAGTTAAAATTTTTAGTGAAGTAAGAAAAGAGATTCCTGCTAAACTATTAATGATTGGTGAAGGACCAGAGAGAGCAAAAGCAGAAAACTTGGTAAAAGAATTAAACTTAGTTGATGATGTTTTCTTTCTAGGAAACAGTACAGAAGTGGCTAAGATATTATGTTATACAGATGTTTTTCTATTACCATCTCAAACAGAAAGTTTTGGTTTGGCAGCATTAGAGGCAATGGCAGCAGGGAGTGCGGTGATTTCTACAAATACAGGAGGTTTGCCAGAGGTAAATATTCATGGAAAAACAGGCTTCTTAAGTAATTTAGGAGATATTGCAGATATGGCGAAAAATGCAATTTTGATTGCAAAAGAAGCTGCAACTTTAGAAGTATTTAAGCAAAACGCAAAAAAACATACCAAACAATTTACACTAGAAAGTATATTGCCTGTTTATGAAGAAATTTATAGATCTTGTTATAAAAGTAAAGCATAATAAAAAAGCGCAAACATTTGTTTGCTTTTTTTTATTTAATGGTTATAATTTTTAAAGTACTACATAGTAAATATAAAATAGAAACCATTTTTATATTTTAATAACAAATAAGAATGTTTTCTAAAAATTTGACACAATATATAATTTAGGTCACTTATTTTTTTATCTTTCAAGTTCTAAATAAATCAAATAATTTAATGAAGAAATTAGCACTACACTGGAAAATTTTAATAGGAATGGCATTAGGTATTGCTTTTGGTTTTATCATGAATACTCTTGATGGAGGAAAAGACTTTGTGACAGACTGGGTTAAACCATTTGGAACCATATTTATCAACCTTTTAAAATTAATTGCAGTTCCATTAATATTGGCTTCATTAATTAAAGGAATTTCAGATTTAAAAGATATTTCTAAAATTAAGAAAATGGGAGCAAGAACCATTTTGATATATGTAGGAACTACTTTAGTAGCTATTTTTATAGGTTTGGCAATTGTAAATATTGTGAAACCAGGTGAAGGAATGTCTGCAGACACCATTGAGAAAATTAAAGTTAAGTACGAAACAAATGCAGGGGTAACAGATAAATTAGTGAAAGCATCTGCTCAGAAAGATGCAGGGCCATTACAAGCTTTAGTAGATATTTTTCCTAGTAATATTTTTCAGTCTTTTGTAGATGCAAGTATGCTTCAGATTATCTTTTTTGCGATGTTTGTTGGTATTTCTCTATTATTAATTCCAGAGAAAAAGGCAAAACCATTAGTAGACTTTTTTGATTCTTTGAATGAAATGGTTATGAAAATGGTAGATTTAATTATGCTTTTTGCGCCGTACGCTGTTTTTGCCTTGTTAGCAAACGTAATTATTGCTTTTGATGATACTGAGATCCTATTAAAATTATTAGTCTATGCACTTTGTGTAGTTGGTGGATTGATGTTAATGATTTGTTTTTATTTAATTCTTGTAAGTGTCTATACAAAAAAGTCTCCTTTGTGGTTTTTAAAACAAATTAGTCCAGCACAATTGTTGGCCTTTTCGACTAGTTCTAGTGCGGCAACATTGCCAGTAACTATGGAAAGAGTAGAAGAACATTTAGGAGTGGATAAAGAAGTTTCTGGATTTGTTTTACCCGTAGGTGCAACAATTAATATGGATGGTACTAGTTTATACCAAGCAATTGCAGCAGTATTTATAATGCAGGTAATTTGGCCAGAAGGCTTAACCTTTTCCAATCAATTAGTAATTGTGTTAACTGCATTATTAGCTTCTATTGGTTCTGCAGCGGTACCAAGTGCAGGTATGGTAATGTTAGTAATTGTTTTAGAATCTGTTGGTTTTCCTGAAGAATTATTGCCAATTGGTTTGGCGTTAATTTTTGCTGTAGATAGACCTTTAGATATGATGAGAACTACTGTAAATGTTACTGGAGATGCTACAGTGTCTATGTTGGTTGCTAAATCTTTAGGGAAATTAAAAGACAAGCCAGAAGAGAAAAATTGGGATGATAATTATGATAAAGTAAAGTAATTATACTAACGATTAATAAATTATAGACACCATGTCTTTAAAAATTGATAAACCTCTAGTTTCTGCAGACTGGTTGAATGCTCATTTAGATTTAAAACAACTGATTGTTCTAGATTGTACAATTCCTAAAGTAAGTCTGAATACGTTCGTTTCTGAGGAAAAAATACAGATTAAAGGTGCTGTTTACTTTGATATAAAAAACAGTTTTTCCGATACTAAATCAGTATTTCCAAATACCGTTTTATCGCCAGAGGATTTTCAAGAAAGAGCTCAAAAAATAGGGATACATCAAGATGCTACAGTAGTTTGTTATGACGCTGTAGGAACGTACTCTTCTCCCAGAGTTTGGTGGATGTTTCAATTAATGGGTTTTAAAAATGTAGTAGTATTAGATGGTGGTTTACCTGCATGGAAAGCTAGCGGATTTCCTATTGAAAGCATAGTGGTCAATAAAATGCAAAGAGGGAATTTTAAAGTTAGATATCAACCAAGAAAATTAAAATTTACTGCGGATGTTTTTGGATCTATAGATAATAAAGAAGTATTAATTGTAGATGCACGGTCAAATGGCAGGTATAATGGTACAGCACCAGAACCGCGAAAAGATCTTAAGAGTGGCCATATACCCAGTTCTGTTAATCTACCTTTTATAGATATTCAGAACAATGGTAAAATGAAAACTGAAACTGAATTGATAACTATTTTTAATAGTTTTAAAAATAAAAAAGAAATCATTTTTACTTGTGGCTCTGGGATTACAGCGGCTATCCTTGCTTTAGGAGCAGCCATTGTGAAATTAGATAATGTTGCCGTTTACGATGGGTCTTGGACAGAGTGGGCGAGCACAAAACATTTACCAATTTCTCTATAAATTATGAATTTAGATTGGACAAAAAAAGAATTTGAAGCTTATGTGCTTCTATATGCAGCACATTGCAATCATATAGAAGATATTGCAGAGCAAAACTATATTAGAACTAAAGTAGACGAAAAGATATTTCATAGAATTCATTCTGAAGTAGTTGTAGATTCAGCTCAGGTAAATTTGAATAAAATTCAGCTTTTTATTTCTGAAAACCAGTTTTCTCAAGAAGAAAAAGAAACACTTTTAAGAAACATTAAACAAGTACTTTTTGCAGACGGTTCTGTAGATTTTTTTGAAAAAGAAACTTTTTCTATTTTAAAAAAAATGATTAATTAGTCGTTTTAAAATAATGTAGTTGCTATTCTAAATTAGGAGCAGCGTCAATTTCTTCAATCATTTTTATAGCTGCTGCTCTTGGTGGATATTTTTTTGAAACTAAAAAACCAATAAGCATCGCTACTGCAAAAGAAGGTGCAAGCACATCAATTGCTACAAAATAAGGACCAACAACTGGCATTTCTTTAAAGACAAAATTAAAGAGGATTACTGCTAAAAACCCTGAAATCATAGAAGCAATAGCTCCTTTTTCAGAATACCCTTTCCAAAAAAGAGTTAGAATAATTACTGGACAAAAAGTTGCTGCAATGCCAGACCAACCAAATAAAATTACCCAAAACATTTGCCTGTCGGGTGATACGTAATTCATAATCATTGCGATTATTAATGCCGTAAATGCCATAATAATCGTAGAGATTCTAGAAATTTTTGTCAAACTTTCATCTTTTATATTAGGTCTAAATATTTTTTGATAGAAATCTCTTGTAATTGCGCTTGAAGCCAATATTAACAAAGAGTCTATAGTAGACATTATTGCCGATAAAACAATGGCTACAAAAATAGCTACTAAAATGGTAGGTAAAAATTCTTCAGTAATCATACTTAATACATTTTCCCCACTATTTCCTAAAATTACTTCTGGATCTTGCCCTTCTTTTGTGAAATAGATACGCGCAAGAATACCAATAGTTACTGCTGCCGCGTCTGTTAATAGTGTAAAAGCGGTTGCTACCCATTTGCCTTTGTCTATTTCTTTTTCATTTTTTATAGACATAAAGCGCACATATACTTGCGGGGAACCTAGAAAGCCTAAACCAATCATTGAAAATCCTAGAATGGTAAAAAGATTCATAAAACCGTCTGTACTTCTACCCATTATTTGGGTTAGTGTAGGGTCTATTGCATTTAAACCTGCCGTTACGCCAGCCCCATGATCCATAGAGAACCATACAACTATAGGTAATAAAACAAGACCAATAAACATAAGTAATCCTTGAAATAAGTCAGACCAGACAGCAGCTACAAATCCACCAACAAAAATATAAGCAAGCACAATAAAAAAACCAATAAGGGCCCCAATCTTGTAATCAATTCCTAACATCGATTTAAAAGCAACTCCAGTAACGTCTATTTGAGAAGCTACATATATAACTATAAATACTACTAGGATACTCGCTGCTATAATTCGTAGGGTATGTGTAGTTGTTTTAAAGTGGCTCTGTAAATAATCTGGAATTGTAATGGCACCATATGCATCTGATCTTTTTTTAAAGCGCTTTGCCATAAATTGCCAAGAAATAAAAACGCCCAATAATTCGCCAACAACAACCCAATATGCAGAATATCCTGCCATTGCACCCATTCCTGTAAGTCCTATAAGTAACCATCCAGACTCTCCTGTTGCTCTTGCTGAAAAAGCTACCGCCCAAAAGCCCATTTTTTTCCCTCCAACATAATAATCACTCATACTTTTAATACGTCTAGAGGCAAAAATTCCTATTAGAAATAAAATTCCAACATATACGGCTAATACAGCAATTTTAATTATAAAATTTTCGTCTTGCATGCTGCTTCTAATTTTTTAAATATGAGTTGGATAGAGTTCTAAAAAAACAAGTAATAAATGTTCTTTATAGAATTTTAAAAGTAACCAAAATAATATGAATAATGATGATTTTTGGTTTATTTTTGATTAAAAATAGTGAAAAATGAGTTAAAACAGCGTAAAAATTACTATATTTGATATGTTGCTTGTTCATCAAATGATAAGCAGTAGCTTTTTAAAATTATAAGGATTTCCCTTAATTTTATTTTTTAAATTAACAAAAACAGCCAGATATTATATTGGAATCTAAAGAAAAAAGTAACACAACTCTTAAAGGCCTGAACGATTTAATTTCTGCACTTGCAGAAAGTGAGAGGACGACTTACAATCACATAATACATTCTTTAAAATTAAAACCAAATACTTTTGATAAATACGTATATTGGTCTAATGATTGCTATACTAGAAACTGCATAGCAGACACTGAAAAATTTGAATTAATTTTAATTTGTTGGTGTGCAGGGCATCAAACCTCAATTCATGATCATGGTGGAGAAGAGTGCTGGGTAAAAGTTATTGAAGGTGAGTTTAAAGAAACTATTTATAAGAAAGATGAAATGGGTGCATTAAAACTTACAAAAACTAAGTATTCAAAAAAGAATGACATTACTTATATGAAAGACTTTATGGGTTTTCATCGTTTAGAAAATAGCGCAAATAAAAGAAGTATGTCACTGCATTTATATGCCAAGCCAATCAGAAGCTGCAATGTATTTAATGAGGCTTCAAAAACGTTTGTGCACAAAGAGTTAGATTATGACACAACAGCATAAGTACTATTAAAAATTAAAAGAAAAGAAAATTATATGTCTAATATAAAGAATGATTTAGCTCTATTTAACGAGCTAGTTGAAGTTTTAATTTCGGAAGAAGCAGAAAATCCGGTAGCAGAAAGAATAGTGGCCGGCAAATTATTTAATACAATTGACCTTTCATTAAATGATGGAGCAATGATAGACAGTTCTTTTAAAACATTGCTGCGAGAGGTAATCGTTGCTACGCCAAAAACAGCTACAAATTTATTCTTTAATCAGCTTTTTGGAGGAAGACAAAGCAAAGCAGTTTTGGGAGATCTATTAGCGGTTATGTTAAATAATAGTATGTATACTTATAAGGTTGCAGGCCCGCAAGTAGGCATAGAGCAAGAAATTATTAGACAATCTTGCAATTTAATTGGCTACGGTGCCAATAGCAATGGTACTTTTCCAACTGGTGGTTCTATGAGTAATTATATGGGGCTAATTATGGGGCGAGATGCAAAAGATCCTCTTTGTAGATTAAACGGAATGTCAAAACCATTAATTATTTATACTTCTGAAGAATGTCATTATTCAAATGCAAAAAATGCAAGTTTTGCAGGAATAGGAAAGAATAATATTCGATACATAAAAGTAGATGCAGTAGGAAGAATGCTTCCAGATTTTTTAGAAGCACAAATCAAAGAAGATATTAAAAATGGAGGCGTTCCAACTTATGTAAACGCAACTGCAGGAACAACCGTTTTAGGTGCTTTTGATCCAATAGATAAAATTGCAGACATTACAGAGCAGTATAATATTTGGCTCCATGTAGATGGTGCATATTGTGGAAGTGTGATTTTTAGCGAGAAATACAAATATTTGGTAAAAGGAGTAGAAAGGTCTAATTCTTTTAGCTACAATGCGCACAAAATGTTAGGCACGCCATTAACTTGCTCTATTATCTTAGTAAATGATAAGAAGCATTTACACAATTCTTTTAGTAGTGATGCAGATTATTTGTACCAAACAGATGGTGATGATTTTAACTTAGGGAAAACATCTTTTCAATGTGGAAGAAGAAATGATGCTTTAAAGTTTTGGACACTCTGGAAGTCTATTGGAACAAAAGGCTTAGAACAAATTGTAGATCAGCAATTTAATCTAGCAAATGTTGCTTTAGATTATATTAGAAGTAATTCTGATTATACTTTGTACAGTTTTGATGATGCTATTTCTGTTTGTTTTAACTATAAAAATATAGACCCAACAGCACTTTGTACTGCCCTATACGAGCATCAAGAAACAGTTGTAGGTTTTGGTTCTTTTGAAGAAGACACCTTTGTGAGATTGGTAACAATAAACGCAAATAATGAAAAAGTAGATATTTTAAATTTCTTTAAAGTTTTAGAAGCTTTTGTTGAAAAAACACCAAGCTTAACAAGGTTAGAGGCTGCAACCGTATAACAGTTCTTGTAAATTTTAAGTATTAAAAATAAATAGTATCGAAAAAACCTCACTTTTTAGTGATGTTTTTTTTTTGAAACATTTTACCTTTGCAATATGAGCGATTTTAATGAGTTTTTTGAAGCCTTGGAACAAAGCGTTACTATTAATGATTTTGTTAAATTAACCATTAGTAAACCCATGAAAAAAAGTGAGGGTTTACAAAATGTTTATGTTCGTTTTTTTTTAATTGACGGCAAACAAGTTTTCGAATTTAAATACCGTCATATTTCAGAAAATATATTTAAAAAATTATCCTTAGTTGCTGCAAAAGCCGAAATAGAAAACTTGTTGTTTAATACCTTTAGAACGGCAACCTTATTTACATTAAGTTATGATTTGTTGGTAATGGTGTCTAAAACTAAGAGAGTTTCCTGCAGAGATACTGCACCAAGTTTTAGAAATAAATTGCCCGAGGTTTCACAAGAGTCTCAAGAACCAAAAGAGTTAGATGAACCAAAAGAATAGTACTAATTAGTTTATTTTTTCTGATTTTATTTAATAATAGCAGATTACGAATTGTAATTAAAGATATTAAATGGCATTCAGAGAAAGTATAAGTTAAGAATTACAAAAAATACGCAAAACTGTAAAGATTGTAACCAGTTCAATTTAGCATTTTACTATTTTTTAGAAACTTCTTACTGAATAACACCTTAAGTACGTTATCAAAAGCTGTTCTGTATCTCAATATTCTTATACATAATACTATCGCTATCCTCTAATTATTTTTATTGCAAAGTTGGCATACAAATTTCACCAATTACTGTTTTAACTGACAAAGTTGCTGATTCCTTTTTTTATTTATGACTGAATTCTAAAGAAGGGTTTAAAAATGGTGTTTCGCCCTTATAATAGGGCTAGCATATTTTTTTTGTAAATTAAATACTTGTATCTATTCGCGTGGTCTTGTAGTTTCTGCTTTTTTAAGTCTTTTGGCTTGATTTTGGTGACAGTAAATGAAATAAGATAAAATAAAATGTTTGCAGCATAAGAATTATGTGAATTGCATTTTTAAATTTAAATAATATCGTATGAATCAAGTCACAGTAAACAGCACAGTAAAAGTACATTATACAGGTAAATTAGCCGATGGAGAGGTTTTTGATACTTCTGACGGAAAAGAGCCTATAGAATTTACTTTAGGACAAGGACAGCTTATACCTGGTTTTGAGAAAGGGTTAATCGACATGAAATTAAATGAAAAGAAAACGATTAACATGACCAAAGATGATGCATATGGTGAAGTTAATGAAACTTTAATACAAGAAGTTAAGAAGACAGATTTACCTCAAGATATGGAGCCTAAAGTTGGTATGGGATTGGTTTCTAAATCTCCTGACGGACAAGAAATTAATTTGATGGTTGTTGAAGTAAAAGAAGAAACTATTGTTATTGATGGAAATCATCCTTTAGCAGGAAGAGACCTTATTTTTGATCTTGAAGTAGTAGAGATTATAGCTTCAGAAGTTAAAGCTTAAGATTTTTTTTAGTATAACAAGAGCCTTTGCTAATTTATTTTAGTAAAGGCTCTTTTTTATATAATTTTTTTTAATTCACTAAAGTCGTTTATCACAAAATCTGCATTTTCTAAAGTCTGTCCTTCAGAAAGCTTATTTGCATAGCCAAAAACAAAAATATTTGCATCATTTGCAGCCGTAATACCGTTGTCTGAATCTTCAATTACAACACAGTTTTCTTTGGGTATATTTCCTAAGATAGCCGCTTTATTAAAAATTTCTGGGTTTGGTTTTGATTCTTTTAAATCTGCGCCACTAATTTTTGTAGCAAAATATGTGTTTAAGTTGAATCTATTAAAAACACGATCTATGTTAATCATAGCGGAGGAAGAAGCTAGAATTAATACAATTCCTTTTTTATAAAAATATTTAATAATTTCTTCAACACCCGCAACTAGATGCAAATTAGGGTCGTTTTCAAAGAAATTAACATAGCGTTTTCTTTTATCTAAAACCAATTCTTCAGGATCATTTTTTAAATTAAAATGAGCAACTAGTCTCTGAAATGCATTTATGGTAGATGAACCAGTAAAGGATTTGTAAAGCGTATCTGAAACTTCAATATTTAAAGCATTAAACGTTTCATAATAGGCTTTTTTATGAATCTCCTCAGAATCTATAATTACGCCATCCATATCAAAAATGACACATTTTATTGGGGTTGTAAATTTCATTTAGTCTAAAAATTTCGCCTTTAAATCTTTTGTTGGTATCATACAGCTCTCTTTTTTTCCAAACCATTTGTAACGGTTTTTTGCAATAAAATCATACACTTGGTTTCTAAAACCTTTGGGGAAAACCCATAATAGTTTTGTGAGTTGCCAAAATTGGCCAAAATCATTCATTATTTTTAAAGCTGCAGTAGATTTCACTTCATACGAAACACCAGGTTCGTATAAAATAATAGAATCTATTTTAGCAATATCTATCTCTAAATAATCAATGATTTCTTTTCCTTTTTTCTGTCTCTTATACACATCTGA
>OJEO01000428.1_pt1 | contig 15396 bp, 14 predicted proteins | sample 1593621 | NCBI WGS metagenome assembly OJEO01 (sample SAMN05416875, study PRJEB24817) | seawater metagenome | isolation source: Sea water | place: Canada:Atlantic | collected 2013-11
TACGAGATGTAGAGAGGTCTCGTGGGCTCGGAGATGTGTATAAGAGACAGACGTATAATCCCTTAAATTTCAGGATCCTATAAAAAAATAATTTACTTTAATTATTCATCCAAAAGGTCTGGACGTAATTTTTGAGTACGTTGTAAGGCTTGATCTTCTCGCCACTGTTCAATTTTAGGGGTGTTTCCGCTGGTTAAAATATCAGGGACTTTCCAGCCTTTGTAGTCTGCCGGACGCGTATAAACGGGCGGTGCGAGTAAATTATCTTGAAACGAATCGGTCAATGCAGAAGTTTCATTGCCTAATACACCAGGAATAAGCCGGATAACAGCATCGGCAACCAATGCGGCACCCAATTCGCCACCACTTAGTACAAAATCACCTACTGAAATTTCTCGCGTAATAAATTGATCGCGAACCCGCTGATCGACACCTTTGTAATGACCGCAAAGGATGATGATGTTTTCTTTTAGTGAAAGCTCGTTGGCAATTCCTTGATTAAAAGTAGTGCCATCCGGAGTCATGTAAATTATTTCGTCGTATTCTCGCTCAGATTTAAGTTGGGTAATGCATTTGTCAATAGGTTCAATCATCATCACCATTCCGGCACCGCCACCATATTGATAGTCATCAATTTGTTTGTAATTGTTAGTGGAGTAATCCCGTAAATTATGTAAGTGTACTGACACGATTTTCTTATCAATGGCACGTTGTAGTATAGAAGCTTCAAAAGGGCTTCGTAATAAATCGGGTACGGCTGTGATGATGTCAATTCGCATTTTTGAGTTTTTGTTTAACGCTTCAAAAATACAGTAAAATAAGAAGAATTAAACCTCCCAAGTATAGTGAAAAGAGTGAATATCTTTTTTCCACCCCAAGCGTTCATATAAATGTTGTGCGGGGTTATTGGTTTCAGTTTCTAAAGCAAGCCCTTTGCTGTTTTCTTCTTTTGCAAACTCTTTAGCACGGTTTAGCAAAGCTTCGCCTACACCAGCACCTCTATTTTTTTCAGAAACAAATAGATCATTTAAGATATAGGTGCGTTGTACAGAAACAGATGAAAAACTAGGATACAATTGTGTAAAGCCAATTGCTTCACCTTCTGAGGAAAAAGCCATAAAAATAACCGAATCCTTTTGCTGAAAACGATCTTTTAAAAATGATTTTGCTTTTTCGGGGTTGTCCGGTTGTTTATAAAATATACGATACCCATTAAATAACGGTATTAATAGGTCTAATTGTTTTTCGGTGGCTTTTAGAATTTTCATTTTATGAAATTAATTATCATCATCTTCTTTTTCATTTCCATCGAAAAGACGTTTAAAAAAACCATCGGTTGTATCATTTTTACGTTCTTCCCGGCGCTTTTCTCTTCTCTTTTTCCGAAGCTCTTTTTTCTCTTCTTTGGTAAGGTTGGGATCGTTAAAAGCGTCTTCAAAGTCAATATCATCATCCACTTCGCCTTTAAAAGCATGTATCCATGCGTTTTCAAAAATATTGAATATAGTTGGCCAAACCCCAGACTCTACGTTGTTTAAATCACCTTCTAGAGGGACACGTGTGGCGAGGGTATCAGTTCCTTGATTTTTCAAGATAAACTTGAAAATTCCCACAAAGCCTTCCCATAAAACACCGAGAAACCCATCGTCTTTTCCGATTAATTTAGTGTCTGTCAATAATGGCTTTACATATCCTTTTAAATAGCCATCGGCAATGGCGATTTCACTGTAAACACCAAACGTTCCTTTATCAAAATCCAGCCCAGCATAATGACGGGTAAAATCATTAAGCGCAGTAGCATCAGTGTCTTCTAATGAAAAAGCTATATCCATATCGGGAATTTCCTTGATGAGGTTCATATTTCCGTCAAGAGAGACCTTTCCTTGCCCAATGGAAACTCCTTTGGCAGTAATAGGAGAGGGGAGTACCCGGTTTTTTTCAACAACATTTCGTAGGTTTTTTGCCTTTAAATCTAGTTGGTTTATATACAAGTCTATATTTGGGTCTGCTTGTAATTGAACAAACGCCAATTTCCCGTCATACACTTCAAAATTATTTATTTCTAACGGAACAATATCGGTTAAGGCTTTGGTCCAATCGTCCACATCGGGCTCCCCTTCGGCGGGAGTTTGTTTTTGGTCTTCAAAGACGTAAATGACCTCTGGATTGTACATGATAATCTCACTAACTATTTCCCCTTTAAAGAGTGACTTCCATTCTATGGAGATGTCGTTCTTCGGAAACTTTAAAAAAGGGACCTGCGTATCGGCCGTTACTTTATCTAAATACATGCCATCAATAACATACGCACCACGATACAAAGCAAGGTCTATATCTTCTACTTGACCGTAATACCCGGGAATCTCTGCTAAAACATCGTTTATATAGTTTTTTACCAAGGTTGGCAAATAGATTCTGAAAGCTATTAACAGAATAATAATGATAATGGGTATGGTGTATCGCTTCTTTTTAAAGCCGCGTCTTTTTTTCTTTTCAGCCATTTATGATGGTTTTGCACCAAATTTCAACGAAATATGACTGATTTTCAGTTAATGAAGTCATAAAATAAAATTCTTCATATACCCAATAGTGGGTATTTTCTGCTATGGTATATGCATCTATTTTTGTTACTTAAACTCTCTCTTATGAAAAAAATACTTATGATTTTTCTTGCCGTTTTTATATTAAATGGCTGTAGTTCGGGCGAAGACGTTCAAACTGATGACACCCAACAGGAAACTGATATCTCCGATGCTGATTTTGGCGGTACGATTACTGAAACTCAAATTGTAACAATTGAAAACACAGCTTTTACTGAAGACACTTATGTTGGTACTATAGCAGGTCTTACCGTAGAATTAGTGAAGATGGAAGATAGTAAGATGTCATTCATGGTTCCTACTGATATAGACACAGGAGAACAACTACTTACCATTGCTGGATTAGACCATATTAAAATAGGCTATGAAATTGTTGAAAATATATTACCTGGTACACCAGATGAGGTGTTGAGCGGGATGTTTTCAAATATTAGAGAATTTGAAACTACTCTGGATATAGGTGAGTCTAGTTTATATACGAAAGATTTTTTGGAACGTTTTAACCAGTTTTATGTAAATGCATCAGCAGCAGATAAAAAGACTATAGCACTTTATTACAATGCTAACAGAGATTTTATTAATGAGTTATTGTTGCCTATTCAATTACGAAATGATGGTGTTACAAGTTTAAATAAATTTTTAAGGGCTACAGCGGCTTTTGGTATAGGGGTGGTCGCTGCCTATTTTTCAGTACCCGGAAATCCTGTTTTAGCCATAGCTGGGACAGTTCTCGCTATAGTTGCCTGGAAAAAAGCAAGGAATCATTATTCAGCTTTTGCAGACTTTAAAATCAAGAAACTTGGTTTCTTAATTGATGGCGTATCCTCAGAATTCAGTAACAGGATGAGCGATCCTCTTTTACTTGATCCTTATAATAATGAAGGAATTACATTTGACGTTAAAGAACGTAAATTAGATAGTGAAGACTATGGAAGTACTAATGAGAATTTAATAGGCTTTTTTGAAAGCTTTTCGAACTTTGAAATTATTGTAGTAAGATTAAATAACGCTATTGAATTTATTAACGATAATGTCTGGTTTGCAAATGTTGGTTTTATAACGGAAACAAGCATTCCTGTCGATAGTCCTGAGGAAATTGTACCTGCTATACTAATTAATGATAATATTACATTTTCTTTTGATGACAGTAACCTGAAAATTGTCGAAGTTTTCCCTACGGTTAATGGAATATATATTCATTATGAATTTATAGACAATTCTTGGAATGGAGATTTTTATGTAGACACCAATCTAAATTTTACCTACGAAGATGATTTTAATAGTTTCTCAGGTTTTTTCCCAGTTCGTGCCATAAAAACTCTAAATAGAGCTTCTTTTTTTGAAGATTTTAATCAATTAAGTTTTGATAATGGAAATATAACACGAGTTATAGATTTTCCAGTCGGTGGTTTCTATGAAACTGATGTCACAACAATTATCCCTTTACATTCTCCAACTTGTACAAACGGTAATGGAACAGGTAGTGAATATGATTGTAGTAATACTACGAATGTTAATGATATATTTTCAAACGAAAATTATGAAATAGGTTTCTATTTTATATACGATTGGGAAGGTTCGATCAATCCGAGTAGATATCATTTTGAAGGTGTATACAATCCGGCTACAGATCAATTAGAGGGAACCATAAGGGCTAGAACTCAAGAGAATAATAATCAGGAAACTTTTTATACTGATGCCATAATTAAAAAAGGTTAAGTATTGAATTTTTGTAAAAAAAAACATAATAAAAAATAAGTATGCAAAAGCCCAATCATTTGATTGGGCTTTTGCATTAATAAGCTATGCAAAATAAGAAGACAGAAGGTTAATAGTACGTATATCGTCTTACTTCAGCAATGTATTTTGCTAAACGAATTACTTGATGGCTGTAGCCATATTCGTTATCATACCAAACATATAATATTGCATTTTTACCGTCTTCGGTTACAATGGTTGCATTGCTATCGTAAATAGAAGGGGCAGAAGAACCTACAATATCACTAGATACTAGTTCGTTGCTCAATGAGTATTTTATTTGCTCAACCAAGTCGCCTTCTAGGGCATATTTCTTCATAATAGAATTAATACCATCTACCGATGTTTTGGCTTCCAATTCCAAATTTAAAATCGCTAACGATCCATTTGGAACAGGAACACGAATGGCATTTGATGTTAATTTTCCTTCAAAAGAAGGCAATGCTTTTGAAACGGCTTTTCCAGCACCCGTTTCAGTAATTACCATGTTTAAAGCGGCAGCACGACCTCTTCGGTATTTCTTGTGCATATTATCCACCAAGTTTTGGTCATTGGTATACGCGTGAATGGTTTCTAAGTGTCCGTGAACTACGCCTAATGAATCTTCAACTGCTTTTAAAACCGGAGTAATCGCGTTTGTAGTACAAGAAGCAGCAGAGAAAATATCTACTTTTTCAGGATCGTGTTCTGTATGGTTAACACCGTGAACGATGTTAGGAACTCCTTTTCCTGGAGCTGTTAATAATACCTTTGCAGCGCCTTTTGCTTTTAAGTGTCTAGATAATGCTTCGTGATCTCTAAAGGCTCCAGTATTGTCTATAATTAAAGCATCTTCAATACCAAATGCTGTATAGTCAATATCTTCAGGAGCATTTGCTGAAATAATATGAACAGTCGTCCCGTTTATTACCAAGGCTTTGTTTTCTAAATCTACTCGAACTGTCCCAGGAAAATCACCATGGACTGAATCGTTTTGCAGTAAAGAAGCTCTTTTTTCAAGAATAGTTTGATCAACATCTCCGCGAACTACGATAGCACGTAATCGCAATTGGTTTCCTTGACCCGTACGTGTCATCAACTCACGCGCCAATAAACGACCAATACGACCAAAACCGTACAATACAACATCTTTAGGAGAGATATCTTCCTTCTCTTTCGCATCTTTAAGCTTATCGCTTACAAAAGCCATAGCATTTTCATATTGATTGTCTTCAAGATGGTATTCGTAGGTTAGTTTTCCTATGTCTAGTTTAGCTGGTGGAACATCAAGCATTTTAATAGCTTGGGCTATTTCAACCGAATCAAAAATAGAAATTGGTTTTTGTACAAATTCACCTGCGTACTCGTGAAGGTTTAAAATTTCACTTACGTTGCGGTCTATTAGTTGGTTGCGAAAAAGAACCAACTCAATAGATTTGTCGTACCAAAGGTCACTAACAATTTTAATAAATTCTACGGAAGCCTTACGGCGGTCGGTTTGAAAAGAAAGCTCTTTTTCATAAACTTCATCAAAGCTCATGGTTGTGTTGTTTAAGGGTTTAAAAATCGCTGCAAAAATAGGCATTTTCTTCGGTATGCGGAAGTTAATTTTAAACTAAAAAGCACCTTCTATAAAGCTGACTTTACAGAAGGTGCTTCTTCAAAAATACAAATCTACTATCTGAAAATGAATGAGTTTAGTTCTCCACGCTGATTTACAAACGTCATTTTAATAGGAGCGTTGTAATCGCGGTTATTAATGATTCTTTTAGCATCGTCTATGTCATCAATTTTCTCATCATTTATTTTGGTAATAACAATCCCTTCTAGATTATATCGAGCCATATCTTTACTCAAGGCTTTTGAAACAACAACACCATTACTAACACCTCGTTGTTTTAATAGAGCCGCATTTGCGTTTCTCACTTCAAGACCAAGATTTTCAATTTCGAATGTATCTAGCTTAACCAATGTGACAGGTATGTGTTTCTCTCTTCCATTTCGAAGGATGGTTACATCTACCACATCATTTGGGCGTTTAGAACCTAAATAACCTGATAAATCTGAAAATTTACTTACTGAAAGACCGTCCATTTTTTTGATAACATCGCCTTGTTTCAGACCGCTTTTGTCGGCGCCACTTCCTTTTTCTACACTAGCAACATATACCCCTTGGGTTTCATTGATGCCTAAATCTCTAGCAATATTTGTATTTAAGGTGCCTCCATTTATACCTAAAATAGCACGTTGCACGTTGCCAAACTCCATAATGTCTTCAATTACCTTTCGAGCATTATTGGAAGGAACTGCAAAGGAATACCCAACATACGATCCAGTTTCAGAAGTAATGGCCGTATTAATACCTACTAATTCGCCTCGAACATTTACCAAAGCACCTCCACTGTTTCCACGGTTTACGGCGGCATCGGTTTGGATAAAAGATTGTGGATTGCTGTCAAATTGATTTAAATCTCGTGCTTTAGCACTGATAATTCCGGCTGTAACGGTAGAATTTAAATTAAATGGGTTCCCAACTGCCAAAACCCATTCTCCTAATTTTACATTGTTTGAATCGCCAAAAGGAATAAAAGGTAAATCTTCATCAGCATCAACCTTAATTAATGCGATATCAGTTTTAGGATCGGTTCCTATTAATTTGGCGTTATAAATTTTATTATTGTTTAATGTTACTTCCAGCTCAGAAGCGTTTGCAATAACATGATTGTTGGTTACTATATAACCATCGGGTGAGATAATTACGCCACTACCGGCACCGACCATTTCGCGGGGTTTTCCGCCACCATTAAAATATTCCATGATATTGGTAGGTTGCCTGCTAATAGTCGTGTTTTTTACGTGAACAACTGCGTGTACCGTTTTTTCGGCAGCTTCGGTAAAATCTGCATTGGTACTGCTAACTGGAGAATTTGAAAAGTTGGTGGGTATAAAATTTGTTGGACTCTCTTGGGAAGTGGTCAAAGCAATTTCTTGGTTAGGTTCAATGAAGTATTTGTAGCCTCCTAACGTAACTGCGCCAGCAAACAGCGCAACAGCTACTAATCTAATTGTCTGTTTCATTTTTAAAAGTATTTTATGGTTATCTAACATGTATTAAGACGATTATATTTTTCTGAAATTTCATTTTTAACGAGCATTTAACAAGTTTTAACTATTCCATAGCGACCATGGTTTTAGTACCTTTGTCGCCATGAATTTTCAATTTTATAAATATCAAGGAACCGGAAACGATTTTGTCTTGATTGATAATCGTCAATCAATCTTTTCCAAAAATGATACCAAACTGATTGCTAGGTTATGTGATCGAAAATTTGGTATTGGAGCCGATGGCTTGATTCTGTTAGAAAATCATTCCACAGCGGACTTTACCATGGTGTATTACAATGCCGATGGAAACGAAAGTTCTATGTGTGGTAATGGTGGCAGGTGTATTGTCCACTTTGCAAAGCTCCTTGGTATTATTGAAAATAATGCAGAATTTGAAGCGATAGATGGCATGCACACGGCAACGATTAAAAATGATATTATTTCATTAAAAATGAACGATGTTTCAGAAATTGATATGAAAGAATTGTATCTATTTCTGAATACTGGATCGCCGCATCACGTAGAACTAGTTAAAAATATTTCAGACTTCGATGTATTTTCAGAAGGCAAACGGCTTCGAAATGAAAAATATGGGACGGAAGGCGCTAACATCAATTTTGTAGAGCAACTTTCAGAAAACACTTTTTCAGTACGAACTTATGAACGGGGAGTAGAAGATGAAACTTTATCGTGCGGAACCGGCGTTACAGCAGTGGCTATTGCCATGCGAGAAAAAGGATTGACAAAAAACGAGACGGTTATACTAGAAACACCGGGAGGTACTTTAACCGTGACGTGTACTAAAACGGATGGGAAATATACGAATATCCATTTGCAGGGTCCTGCCACCATGGTTTTTAAAGGCGAATGGATATGACAACATTAAAAGGCGAGAAAATATACTTGCGGGCACTCGAAAGCTCAGACTTAGACTTTCTTTATATTTTGGAGAACGACGAGACAGGGTGGGAGGTAAGCAATACCACGACGCCTTATTCCAAACATATTTTACAACAATATCTAGATAATGCCCATCGAGACATTTATGATGTAAAACAACTGCGATTGGTTATTTGCACCATAGAAAAAGAAGAACCCATTGGTTTTGTTGATTTGTTCGATTTTGATCCAAAACACAACCGTGCAGGTGTAGGGATTATTATTTTTTCAGAAACAAATAGAAGCAAAGGAAATGCTTTTGAAGCCTTACAGCTCATTAACCAATATGGAGTGAAACATCTGGATATTCATCAGCTTTACGCGAACATTACCGAGGATAACGAGCAAAGCATTCAGCTTTTTAAGAAAGCTGGTTATGTCGAAAACGGGGTAAAAAAAGACTGGATTAAATCTGGTAAAAATTATAAAAACGAACTATTTTATCAATTAATACATTATGTACATTAAAAAAATATTGTTGGCCATTGCCCTTTTAGGCTTAGTAGCTATGGGAGGTTTTGCTTGGTATGTTTATAGCACGATCTTTTCTCCCAATACAGCTTTTAACAATGAGCAGGCCCATATATATATTCCTACCGATGCAACCTATCAAGATGTCGTTATGGAGTTAGAACCTCTATTGGAAGATATGGGTGCCTTTACCACTGTTGCCCAAAAAAAGGGATACGCCAATAATATAAAACCGGGACATTTTATTATAAAAAAAGGGATGAATAATAATGATATTATCAATACCATCCGCAGTAAAAACATTCCGATAAAAGTAAAATTTAATAATCAAGAGCGGTTGGAGAATTTAGCTGGAAATATTGCCGGCCAAATTGAAGCTGATAGTTTGTCATTGTTAACAGCAATGAAAGATTCTACTTTTTTAAAAGAAGCCGGACAAACCGATGAAACCGCTTTGATATTATATATTCCCAACACGTATGAATTTTATTGGAACAGCAGCGCTGAAACTTTTCGCGACCGTATGAAAACAGAATACAACCGTTTTTGGAACGAAACCCGAACACAAAAAGCTAAAAAGTTAAACTTAACACCAGCCGAAGTGATGTCTTTAGCAGCTATCGTTCAAAAAGAAACTGCAAAAGTAGAAGAACGACCTAGCGTTGCCGGGGTGTATATTAATAGATTGGAACGCGGTATGCCCTTGCAAGCCGATCCAACGGTGATTTATGCTAAGAAACGAGCTGAAAAAGACTTTGATCAAATTATAAAACGAGTACTCTATAAAGATTTAGAGTTGGATTCTCCTTACAATACTTATAAGTATGCAGGTGTACCTCCAGGGCCTATCGCTATGCCCGATATTTCCTCAATCGAAGCCGTATTGAATTATGAAAAACACGATTATTACTATTTTGTTGCAGATACAAAGCGTTTTGGATATCATAAATTTGCAAAAACATTAGCACAGCATAATCGCAATAAAGCCGAATATGTTCGCTGGCTTTCACAGCAAGGAGTAAATAGGTAAGTACTATTTTTAAAATTATTAAAGTCTGGTTTATCACGTAAACCAGACTTTTTTTGTTAAACCTTTTTAAAACAAGGGGTTAAACAATGTTAATTCGCCTATAAGCCCTGTGTATCCTGTTATATTAGTGATTGTTGAATAGAATTATCAACACCAAAAAAAGAAATAAACGCTCTTTGATATACAGATTTCATAGAACTTACGTAGAGTATAGTTTTATTAAACTATGCTTTTACTTAAGACTATTACGCTTGCACACGAAGTGTTAGCGCAATAATTATAATTTTTAAAACTAAGTAAAACATGAGAAAACGTTTTATGAAATTGTCTGTGCTACTGCTTGTAACTGTTTTTTGTGTTACAGGTTTTTCTTCTAAAGAAGAAATGAAATATAGTAGTTCTATATTTACTACGGACGTCATTGGAACATCATCTTATGTCCCATTTGATTTCGAAGTAAATATGAATCCCCAACAGAATATTCCCTTTGTTGGGAAGTCGTACCTTGGTTTTTGTGAAGACCTCGGCTTTAGTGAAAGCAGTGGTAATTACAAGGCTGTAAATAGATTAGGTTATTTGGGAAAATATCAATTTGGCTGGTCTGCCCTTAATTGGGTAGGTATTCATAATAAACGAAAATTTTTAAATTCTCCGTTATTACAAGAAAAAGCGTTTGAAGCGTTGATTTCTAAAAATAAGTGGGTACTTAAAGATTATATTAATGAATATAACGGTCGAATAATAGATGGTATTAAAGTAACCGAGTCTGGCTTAGTTGCAGCAGCCCATTTGGGAGGCGCTGGAAACGTAATGAAGTTTCTCGATACCGATGGGAAAGTGGTTTTTAAAGATGCCAACAACATTCCTATCACAAAATACATGCAAACATTTGCAGCGTATGATGTATCATCAATCCTTCCAGATAACAACGCCACGGCGACATTATAATTATTGAAAAAACCAGGTCGACAAGCCTGGTTTTTTCATTTAACAAAGTTTAACAGTTTAATTATCAGTTTAATAAAAAAGGTGTATATTTGCGCGCTGAAAACCAGAGTGTGAATTTTCTCACTTGAATTTTTAAATAATGAAAAAAAATATAGCAGGATTATTAACCGTACTAATTGTAACAGCATTACTTTTTAGTGGATTCACCACAAAAAATAATGTAGACCTTTCTCACTACATATTAGATGATGTAGAGATGGATTACACTGTTCCCAATAAAGAGGAAATGATTACCTATACTAAACCTATTCCTGCCCCAAACTATTCTTTGTTTTTAGGGAAATCGTATGTGGGCTTTAAAGAAGCATTAGGTTTTAAGGAATCGCGTGGAGATTATACTATTATAAACCAATTTGGTTATTTAGGTAAGTACCAGTTTGCTTCAGCAACACTGCGAATGATAGGGATTTATAACCCAGATTCATTTTTAAATGATTCTCGTTTACAAGAAGAAGCCTTTACCGCTTATACCGCTAGAAATAAATGGATTTTGCGCAGAGATATTAAACGATTTGCTGGAAAATACGTAAACGGAGTTAAAGTAACCGAGTCTGGTATTTTAGCAGCGGCACATTTGGCAGGTGCTGGAAATGTAAAAAAATATTTAAGAAGTGCAGGAACCATAGGTTTCAACGATGCCTTTGGAACTTCAATTGGGTATTACCTTAAAAAGTTTAGCGGGTACGATACTTCTTTTATACTTCCTAATAGAAAAGCTAAAGTACTTTAAATACACACGTTATTTTTGAATAATAAACAAAGTGGGTCTTTTATTAAGATCCACTTTTTTTTGTTTCCAATTTTCAGCCGTATCTGTTTTAATAAATTCCGAAGGAAGTGTAATATCACAAGCCACGCATATTTTGGTTTGTGGATGCAATGCGGTTGTTAAACTTTCCAACATCTGGTTATTTCGGTAGGGGGTTTCAATAAATAACTGGGATTGTTCATATTCTAATGAAAGTTTTTCAAGTCGTTTAATAGCTGCTTTTCGTTCTTTCTTATCAATGGGGAGGTAGCCGTTAAAAGCAAAATTTTGCCCGTTAAAACCGCTAGCCATCATCGCCATTAAAATGGAGGAGGGGCCTACCAACGGAACTACTTTTATACCCTGTAAGTGAGCTTGCTCTACAACATTTGCACCAGGATCGGCAATACCTGGACAGCCAGCATCGCTTATAACGCCTACATCAATACCTTCTAAGCAAGGGGAAAGCATTTGAGGAATTTCGCTTGCATCGGTAAACTTGTTGATGAGTTGAAACTGCAAATCTGGTTGCGATTTTCGAGGAACAATGCTTTTTATAAAACGTCTGGCATTTTTTTCATGCTCCACGATATAATAATCAATATGTTCAACAGCTTTTTTTACTAATAAAGGTAATACTTCCAAGGGAGGTGTATCACCTAGCGTACATGGTATTAAATATAAGTTTCCTTTTTGGGGTTGCATAGGCTCTTTTATTGTATCACTAATTTTTTTATGATTTCATTTCCTTTTTCTGAAATAGCTTTTACAAAGTACACGCCGTTACTAAAATCTGATACGGAAATCGTTTTGGTAGCAGTAGGTTTGTTTGTTTCGGAATAAATAACACTTCCTTTTACATCGGTAATGGTTATTTCTGTAATTAAAGTATTACTTGCTTGCAGTGTTACCTTAGTTGAAGCTGGGTTAGGTAGTAAGGAAATATCAGAATTTTGATCTATATCTGGATTTGAAAGAATCTCTCCTCCTTCAATTTTATAAATTTCTCCACTTAGGGCAATAACATATAATTCGCCATCAACATCTTCTCCAAAAGAAACCCAATTGTTTTGGGTGTCTAATTGTTCTATAATAGTTCCAGATTGATCCAGTGTACTAATTGTCCCGTTGCAATAATCAGCAAATAAATATACAGCTTGAATATCGGCATATATATTTCCGCGATACACATAACCGCCCGTAATGGAACAGTTACCGCTACCACTTCCTGAAGAATATTCAGCAAATGGAAACGTTAGTTCGCTTTGTGGTGGGCAATTGCTAGTATTAAATGGCTCTGATCCTTCATAACAACGCCAGCCATAATTTAAACCAGCATCGGTAGCACTGGCACGGTCAATTTCTTCTACTTCATTTTGCCCCACATCACCAATCCATATATCACCATTAAATGAATCAAAAGAGAATTTCCAAGGGTTTCTAAGCCCGTATGCCCATATTTCATCTCTAGCATCAGGATTGCCAATAAAAGGATTATCTGATGGGATAGCGTAATTAGCAGCTCCATCCGTATTATCTATATCAATACGAAGCATTTTTCCTAGCAATTTAGTAAGGTTTTGAGCATTGTTACTAGTATCGCCGCCGCCACCGCCATCGCCAGACGAAATGTACAAATACCCATCGGGACCAAATGCAAGACATCCACCATTGTGATTAGAGTTTGGTTGGATGTAATCTATAATCGGTAGCTCTGAATTTGAATCAGCCACATCGGCGTTTGAGCTATTAACACTAAACCTAGATACTTGTGTATTACCATTCGTGTCGGTGTAGTTTATAAAGAAATACCCATTGTTTTGATAATCTGGATGAAATGCGAGACCTAAAAGACCACGTTCTCCACAACAGGAAACCTGGCTGGAAATATCTAAAAAAGGAGTGGTATTTACTGTTCCATCAGAATTTAAAATTTTTATAACTCCGTTTTGTTCTACTACAAATAAGCGGTCATCACCTGCGTGCTGTAAATTCACCGGACTATTAAAGCCATCTTTTAATAATTCAATAGTGACTTCTTGGGCAGTTGATTGAAGTGTAAATAAAATAGCAAGGAAGAAGAGTATAAGGTGTTTCATAGCTAACATTTTCTACTAAAATAACGAAAACCATCCAGTTTTGGTGTTAAATGCGATTGGCTATTTTTTCACAAGCTTCATCGAGCATCTTATACACATTATCAAAACCACTGTCTCCACCATAATAAGGATCTGGAACATCAACGTTTTCCTCTGGGAAGATTTCATCGAGAATTAGTTGTACTTTTTTACGGTCCTCTTCATTTTTAGCAAGCTTTAAAACATTCTCTTTGTTGGAATTATCCATTACAAAAATGTAATCAAACTCCTCAAAATCTTCAGCTTTAAACTGTCTTCCTCGTTGGTCGGTAATATTTAAGCCGTTTTTCTTAGCGACTGCAATACTTCTTGGGTCAGGTTGTTCATCCACATGCCAATGTCCAGTTCCGGCAGAGGTTACATAAATAGTTGAGGTGTCAACTTTAGATTTTAAAAGTCCTTCTGCCAAAGGAGAACGGCATATATTGCCCAAGCAGACCATTAATACTTTTGTTTTCATTATTTCTGAAAATTTATTCAGGTTCAAATCGATTAGAGACGAAAATAAAAGATTCGATTTTGAAAGTGGGTTAGGAGGATGTTAAAAATCCAGCTGTTAGGCTGGATTGATATATTATAACGTTAATTTTTTATTGAGGTCTTCTACGTATTTCCTGAATTGCTTATCGGTACTTGATAAATTATTTACCGTTTTGCAAGCGTGTAATACGGTAGCATGATCGCGCTGCCCTATTTGTGAACCAATGGACGCCAATGAAGCTTTGGTTAGTTTTTTAGCAAAGAACATCGCCAATTGTCGTGCTTGTACAATATGACGCTTACGGGTTTTAGACTGAAGCGTATCCACATCCATTTGAAAATACTCGCTGACTATTTTTTGAATATAATCAATCGAAACCTCTCGTTTGGTATGCTTTACGTAGTTGTCAACAATCTTTTTAGCAAGTTCAATTGTAATATCTTTTTTGTTGAAAGACGAATGTGCGATCAATGAAATAATAGCGCCTTCTAGCTCACGTATGTTTGTTTTGATGTTGTTGGCCAAAAACTCAATAATGTCTTCGGGCATTTCCACACCATCACGATATAGTTTGTTTTTAATAATCGCTACACGTGTGTCGTAATCAGGGTGATTTAACTCTGCAGACAATCCCCACTTAAAACGAGACAGTAAACGTTGTTCAATATCCATCATATCAACCGGTGCTTTATCACTGGTTAAAATAACCTGCTTTCCGTTTTGGTGCAAATGGTTGAAAATATGGAAGAAAACATCCTGTGTTCCGGCTTTCCCAGATAGCAATTGAATGTCATCCACAATCAAGACATCGATTATTTGATAGAAATGAATAAAATCGTTTCGATTGTTCTTTTTAACCGATTCGATATATTGCTGTGTGAATTTTTCAGCAGAAATATATAATACCGTTTTTTCTGGGTACTTATCTTTAATTTCAACGCCAATGGCATGCGCTAAGTGTGTTTTTCCTAAACCAACGCCACCAAAAATTAATAAGGGGTTAAAGGAAGTTCCTCCGGGTTTATTAGCTACGGCCATTCCAGCCGATCGTGCCAGACGGTTACTTTCTCCTTCTAGGAAGTTATCAAACTGTCTCTTATACACATCTCCGAGCCCACGAGACCTCTCTACATCTCGTA
>OJEO01000434.1_pt1 | contig 15283 bp, 4 predicted proteins | sample 1593621 | NCBI WGS metagenome assembly OJEO01 (sample SAMN05416875, study PRJEB24817) | seawater metagenome | isolation source: Sea water | place: Canada:Atlantic | collected 2013-11
CATTAAATGGAATTAAAATTCCCGAATGGCCTCAATTTGAAAATACGCCTACGCGACGTATTAAAGGAAAGTTTGATGAATTATCAAAAATTAGAAAATACAGAGAGTCAATTCCAGATTGGTTAGATAAATTAGGTGAAGCTGAATTAGGCAAAAAATGGACCGCAGAGATTGGAGCTTTAAATCAATTAGCATTTGTCGTATTACGGGTAAATCCTTTAAAAGCGACCGTTAAGCAAGTTCAAAATGAACTATTTGACGCTGAAATTGAAACTGAAACCATTCCAGGTCATCCATATGCATTAAAATTGAAGGAACGCGCCAACGTTTTTATTACCGATGCTTTTAAAAACGGATGGTTCGAGGTGCAAGATGCATCTTCCCAAAAAGTGGCCGAAGTATTAAACCCCAAACCAGGAATGCGCGTAATCGATGCCTGTGCAGGTGCTGGTGGAAAAAGTCTTCACATCGCTTCTTTAATGGAAAATAAAGGACAAGTGATTGCATTGGATATTTATGGGAATAAGCTAAAAGAATTAAAACGTAGAGCTCGAAGAAATGGAGCTCACAATATAGAACCTCGGGTGATTGATTCGACTAAAGTGATAAAAAAGTTGAAAGCCTCAGCCGATAAAGTATTGATTGATGCGCCTTGTTCTGGTTTAGGGGTATTAAGACGTAATCCGGACGCCAAATGGAAATTACAGCCGGAGTTTTTAGAAAAAATAAAAAACACACAGCAAGAGATTTTAAGTTCCTATTCTAGTATGGTAAAACCGGGAGGACAATTAGTGTACGCTACATGCTCTATTTTACCATCAGAAAACAGCGAACAAGTCTCCACTTTTTTAAGTAGTGAAGCTGGAAAAGATTTTTCATTAGTTAAAGAAGAGAAAATATATGCGAGTAAATCTGGCTTTGATGGATTTTACATTGCATTGCTTCAAAATAAATAAGGTAAAGCATTAACGAACAACCGCTTTCTATTTATTTTTTCTCATAAGAGGTATTTTATAAAAAAAGAAAACAAAAAAAAACGTCCTGAAAATTCAGGACGTTTTTAATTTTAAATAGGTTTTTCTTAAAACCTACATTAATTATTCAACAATAATACGGGCTGTTTTATAACTAGTTGTTGTTTGTCCTCCCATTTTAAGGATATACACACCACTTGACATTTGTGACATATCTAACGAAACATTAAATTCGTTACCCTTTTTAGAAACAGCTTTATTAAAAGCTACTTCTTGTCCAAGAACATTATACACTCCTAAATAAACACCGCCATCAAAAGATGTTTTTAAAGTAACATCAAATTTATTGTTTCCAAGCGTTGTAACTATAAAGTCTGAGTTTGATATTTCATAATCATTTACACCAAGTTCTCCAATATTTACAGTGTAATCTTCTACTTCACCAACACCGCCAGCTGTACAAGCACTTGGAACAGCAGCTCCTCTCCTACTTCTAACTCGCATTATGTGTTCTCCAAATGCAGCGTTGGAAGGGATACTCAATTCTAACGTTTCTGTAAACGAACCAAAAGTTTCCCCTGGGGCAATTATGGTGTTAGGCACAACTATTTCATCATTCGTAAAAGAAAAGTCATCATTAAAATCTATCCAAACCTTTACGTTTTGATCTCCATGACCTGTTGTTAAAACAATATCATTCGTACTACCAGCACCTAAGTTTGCTATTTGGTTTCTAAAATCTCCATACCCTTCACATTCAGAAACATTGTTTATTTCTGCGATTGATACTAGTTGGAAACCATCTCCTTGAGCACAACCTAAATTGGGTTGACATAAAATATTCTCTATGGTTACAGAAACAGAATCATTTGATGTTTGTTCATCACCAGCTAAAGCAGTTGAAGCGGTTATTACATATTCTCTTAGTTCAGTAAAATTTGCTTGTTCTGTAAAATCATAAGTAACCACTTCCCCAGGGTTAATAGTTCCTGTAAAAGTTTCTACAACTGGTGCACCTCCATCAAGGTCGTACTGCACGTCAAAATTAGATTGTGAATCAGCTCCAAAATTTTTGATATCAATTGTTACAGTTTGCATTCCTAAACCAGAACCCGTAACAGGAGACGTAATAACTGTAGCTCCAACGTCTTGTGCATATAAGTTGGTTACTTCTTTGGAGATTGAATTATTTCCTTGAAATTCATCTCCTGATAAATCTGTAGCAACTTCAATGGTATAAATTTCTGTTGGTGTTGAGAGATCCAAAGTTTCATTAAAAGTATAAACACCTGTACTTCCAGCATCTATAGTTCCTGAATAAATTTCAGTTACAATTAAATTACCATCTAGGAAAAGCTCTACTGGAAATCCACTTTGAGCTTCTGTACCAAAATTCCTGATAGTTACTTCAACAGTTTCATTCGCAGTTAAAACTCCATCTTCAGGTTGATCAATAGATATTGATCCAATATCTGTTGCAAAACCTCCACTTAAAGAAAATGATGCTATTTGTGTGCTCCAAAAATTTGTAGAAGAAAAATAATCTGCAGTAAACCAAAAAGTAAAGTTGTTTGTATCCATTGTCATATGTGAATAATCACCGTATCTATTAGTGTTATTCCGAACGCCAGGACCATCAATAATTATTGTTTCTTCAACCGTCATTTGCCCTAATGGATCCCCATCAAACCTTCCTGTGTATCGTAAAGAAACCGGTAAGGTTTCACTGGCTGTGGTATATGCCATCGCTATATTACCCGCTGCATCCATAGAAGCACTGCTCATTAAACGGCTATGCCCGTCTGCAATTGAGTACGTTCCTTCTTGAAAAATGCTCCAGTCATTTACAGCATCATTTCTCAACTCTATCCAGCGAATTCCTCCTGTTTCATTATTATCTATAAACGTATTAAAAGTAATTAACCATGAATTGTGGTCTGAAAAAGATCGGTAATGTGTAGGGAACGAAATAATTCCTCCATGACCGGCCAATCGTTGACTAGTTCCTGGCTGACGAATTGCTCCATTTCCATCTCCAAAAAGTTCTCCAGCATCAAAATCTTCTGTTGGAATTTCCAAAGGTTGAGATACTGTTGAGTTTGTAGGATCGTCCCAGTCTACATCAATTTCCCAAATTTTTAAGTGATCAAATGATATCTGATTAGTCCAACCATCATCTTGAAGGTATGTAATATATCCTGGTGCATCAGTATCTACATCGGTTCCTAATAAGCTTACAGCTCCTGGACTTTTAACTTGGTTAGGGTTTACTATAATTTGTGGTAGGTTAAAAATTTGAATTTGTGGGTCAGGTCCTCCTGCTAACATTTCATCTCGATCCATCACAAATGCCTGGGTAGTCGATCCCCCAAGATTAACGGTACCATAATAACCATCATGCCATAATCCATATTTTGGATAATCTGGAAACCCATTAAATTGATATTGATATACGTTATAGGCTCCAGTTGGGTCATTTGTTTCAGAAACACCAATGGCCAATGAGTTATTTAATGAACCAAACTCACTAACCACCCAACGATCTGCTAATTGATCATACAAAACGATCGGGTCTCCCGCATTAGTACCAATACCTAAAAAAGCACCAAGACTTACAGGTCCCACTTCTAAGTTTCCTGTTTTATCAAAAATCTTTACAATTGAATTTACAGAATGAATATAATGATTAGGGCCTACTGCTCCAGTTGGATCAGGAGGGAAAAAGCCAGATTCAGCATTTGATGCACCTACAAAATTTTGTTCGATAGGTTGAGTAACAATTTTTCCTTTTTCGGTTTGTAAATTGTTTAAAATAGTAGTTGTTTCAACAAACTCCATAGGTGTTCTAGAGTCGTTAGGCACCATTACTTCTTTACTTTCTCCTGCAGCTCCTTGTTTAAAAGTTGGAAAATCTCTCAATGGTTGAGTTTTACCAATAAAGGTTCCTTTTATGACCTCCTCAGGTGGTAATTTTTCTTGTGCTAATATTGATGTAATACAAACTAGACTGAATGTAAATAATAAGTAAATCTTTTTCATAGGTTTAAGATAAAAACATTAATATAATCGTTTGCGCAATATACTATTAAAAAAATAAACCAAAAACCCACTGAATCAATAGACTAATGGGGGTAAAAGAGTCAATTCAAGAATATTTTAAGGAAATCTATCTTATTAAATCCATTTAATTTTAATAAAATATATTCGTTATCAAGACGACAATGTCTGTTTCTCATTCAAAGTCGAAGTTCGAATCTTTCTTCATTTAAAATAGACATAGTTAATAACTATACTTTCATTGAATAACAACAACATAGTGAATACTTATTTATGAAGTTATTTGAATAACCTGTTTATAACACATTAAAAATGTAGTTATCATTCACAAGAAATACTGTAAATTTGTGCTTTTAAAAACGGAACAACACAACGGTACGATGATTCATTATTTTTCAGCTCCAAGCAATACTATCTTTGCGGTACAAACTATTAACAACCTTTCTGAAAGTGACACAAAAAAACTTCAATGGCTTTTTGCAATAACCAGCACCTCAACCATAGAGCCTTCGGAAAAACTCAAAGGTACTTTTATTGGGCCAAGAGCAGCCATGATCACTCCTTGGAGTACGAATGCTGTGGAAATTACCCAGAATATGGGCATTGAAGGTATTGTTCGTATTGAAGAGTTTACGGAGGTTACGGATGATTTTTCAGATTTCGACCCAATGTTATATCAAAAATATAAAGGTCTTGATCAAGATATATTCACTATTGATATTAAACCCGAAGCAGTTAAAGAAATTGATGATATTACTGCTTTTAATGAAGCTGAAGGGTTAGCACTTAACAAAGAGGAAGTTGTCTATTTAGAGAATTTATCGACTAAATTAAACAGAAAGCTAACCGATAGTGAAGTGTTTGGCTTTAGTCAAGTAAACAGTGAGCATTGCCGCCATAAAATATTTAATGGTACTTTTGAAATTGATGGAAAAGAAATGCCTTCTTCTCTTTTTAAATTGATTAAAAAAACTTCCGAAAAAAACCCGAATACCATTGTTTCGGCTTATAAAGACAATGTTGCCTTTGTTAAAGGTCCTAAAGCAATACAATTTGCTCCAAAAACCCCAGATAAGCCTGATTTTTATCAAAATTCAGAATTTGACAGTGTTATTTCCATTAAAGCTGAAACACATAACTTCCCTACTACGGTCGAGCCTTTTAACGGTGCCGCAACCGGAAGCGGTGGTGAAATTAGAGACCGATTAGCTGGCGGAAAAGGATCCTTACCATTAGCTGGAACTGCTGTCTATATGACTTCATATTCTCGTTTAAATGATTCGCGCCCTTGGGAAAAAAGTATGCAAGAACGGGATTGGTTGTACCAAACCCCATTAGATATTCTTATAAAAGCAAGTAATGGTGCTTCAGATTTTGGAAACAAATTTGGACAACCTTTAATTGCTGGTTCTGTGCTAACTTTTGAGCACGAAGAAGAAGCTCGCAAACTAGGTTTTGATAAAGTTATCATGCTCGCTGGAGGTGTTGGCTACGGAAAAGCAGACCAAGCCATAAAAGACACCCCTAAAAAAGGAGACAAAGTTGTCATTCTAGGAGGAGAAAACTACCGAATTGGTATGGGTGGCGCTGCAGTTTCTTCAGCAGACACAGGAGCTTTTGAAAGCGGAATTGAATTGAATGCGATTCAACGTAGCAACCCTGAAATGCAAAAAAGAGCGGCGAATGCTGTTCGCGGAATGGTGGAAAGTGAAAAAAACCCTATTGTTTCTATTCACGATCATGGCGCAGGAGGTCACCTTAACTGTCTTAGTGAATTGGTTGAAGAAACTGGTGGTAAAATAGATTTAGACAAATTACCTGTTGGCGATCCTACCCTTTCAGCAAAAGAAATTATTGGTAACGAATCGCAAGAACGTATGGGACTTGTTATCGGCGATCAAGATATTGAAAAGCTAAAACGTGTTTCAGATCGGGAGCGTTCACCCATGTACGAAGTAGGCGATGTAACTGGAGATTACCGTTTTACATTCGAAAGTAAAACAACCGGTGAAAAACCAATGGATTTTGAACTAGCCGATATGTTTGGCAGTTCACCAAAAACTGTTTTAAAGGATAAAACAGTATCTAGAAATTACAAAAGCCCTGAATATGTTTCCGTTGATATTCAAGGCTATTTAGAGCAAGTTTTACAGTTGGAAGCAGTAGGCTGTAAAGATTGGCTTACTAACAAAGTAGACCGTTGTGTAGGTGGAAAAGTAGCCAAGCAACAATGTACCGGACCATTGCAATTACCTCTTAACAATTGTGGTGTGATGGCATTAGATTATAACGGAAAAGAAGGGGTTGCAACTTCTATTGGTCACTCCCCTATTTCTGGTCTTGTAGATCCTGTTGCAGGCTCTCGTAATTCTATTACCGAAGCACTTACCAATATTGTTTGGGCGCCGCTAGAAGAAGGCTTAAAAAGTGTATCGCTTTCTGCCAATTGGATGTGGCCTTGTAATAATGAGGGCGAAGATGCTCGCTTATACCAGGCTGTTCAAGGAGTTTCAGAATTTGCAATCGACTTAGGTATAAACGTCCCTACTGGAAAGGATTCACTTTCTATGAAACAGAAATATAAAAATGAAGAAGTAATTTCACCCGGAACGGTTATTATTTCGGCTGCTGGACATTGTAAGGATATTAAAAAAACAGTAGAACCCGTTCTTCAGAAAAATGCTGGAAGCATCTATTATATCAATCTTTCTCAAGACGACTTTAAATTAGGCGGTTCGTCTTTTGCACAAATTTTAAATACGGTGGGAAGCGAAGTTCCAACGGTTAAAAGTGCTGAATATGTAAAAACCGTTTTCAACACCCTTCAAAACTTAATTTCTAAAGGAAAAATAGCTGCCGGACACGATGTGGCTTCTGGTGGATTGATTACTACGTTGCTAGAAATGTGCTTCGCCGATACTAATTTAGGCGCTAATTTAGATCTTTCAGACTTAGGAGAAGACGATATAGTAAAAATATTATTTTCTGAAAATTGTGGTGTTGTCATTCAAGCCTCAGAAGATGGTGCTATTGAAGAAACATTTACTTCAGCAAAGGTTGATTTTATCAAAATTGGAACCGTTTCTACAGATGAATCGTTAGAAATTCAATTTAACGATAATCCGTTAAGCTTTAACATTCCTGAGATGCGTGATGTTTGGTATAAAACTTCTCACTTATTAGACGAAAAGCAAAGCGGAAAAATAAAGGCGCAAGAACGTTTTCATAATTATAAAAAACAATCACTTCAGTTTACATTTCCGAAGCAATTTGACGGTACATTACCACAAATTTCTTCAGAAAAACCACGAATTAAAGCTGCCATCCTTCGTGAAAAAGGAAGCAATAGTGAACGCGAAATGGCAAATGCGCTATATTTAGCAGGTTTTGATGTAAAAGACGTCCATATGACCGATTTAATTGAAGGTCGTGAAACGCTAGAAGACATTAAATTTATTGCTGCCGTTGGTGGATTCTCTAATAGTGATGTATTAGGAAGCGCCAAAGGTTGGGCTGGAGCCTTTTTATACAACGAAAAAGCCAATAAAGCCTTAAAAGATTTCTTTGCCAAGGACGACACGCTTTCATTAGGTGTTTGTAACGGTTGCCAATTGTTTATCGAGCTTGGCTTGATGACACCAAACCACGATGAAAAACCGAAAATGCTTCATAATGATACTGGTAAATTTGAATGTAATTTTACCTCGGTAACTATTCAGGAAAACAACTCAGTGATGTTATCTTCATTAGCTGGTAGTACTTTAGGAATTTGGGCTGCTCACGGAGAAGGAAAATTTAGTTTCCCACTTAGCGAAGACAAATACAACATCGTTGGAAAATATGGGTATGAAACGTTTCCAGCAAACCCGAATGGTAGCGATTTCAATACCGCAATGATGACCGATGAAACGGGAAGACATTTAGTAATGATGCCGCATTTAGAACGGTCTACCTTCCCTTGGAACTGGGCACACTACCCAAAAAATCGTACCGATGAAGTTTCTCCTTGGTTAGAAGCGTTTGTGAATGCGCGTAAATGGTTGGAAAAAAAGTAATCCTTTTTTAAGTTTTAAAAAATTACAAGAAAAGAAGCTATCAACACATAACTATATATAAAAGTGCTGTTTTAAAGTAATTTGGCATTGTATTTAACAGTAAAACATAAGATTTATTGTTAAATTACCAGCCTTTACTTAAACTCTTTTTATAATGAAAAAAACAGTACTTCTCGTTTTCTTACTTACCACTTCGTTTTTATTCTCTCAAGAAGTACAGGAAAAATACCAACGAGCTAAAATAAATTACAATTCAACAGACGATCTTTCCCATTTAGCTACTTTAGGTGTTCCTGTAGAGCATGGCACGCATAAAAGAGGTCATTTTATTATCTCAGATTTTTCAGTTTCTGAAATTGAAAAAGCGCGAAATGCTGGTTTTCAAGTTGAAGTTTTAATAGAAGACAGTAAAGCGTATTTTTTACGAAGAAATAGATTAAAAGAACCCGTTAAAAATCCAAGCTGTGTTGAGGATTATGAAACTCCGCTCAATTTTAATTTGGGTTCCATGGGCGGCTATCTTACTTATCAAGAATTATTGGATGAGCTAGACGCGATGCGTGCTCAATATCCGGATTTAATTTCTGAAAAAGAAAATATTGGTACTTTTTTAACCGAAGGAACTCCTGATAATTCCACCACACCCTCTATTGGTGGAAATGGAATTAAGTGGGTTAAAATAAGTGACAACCCTGAAAGTACATCAGAAGGCGAACCACAAATACTTTACACTGCATTGCATCACGCTCGTGAACCTATTTCGCTTTCACAAATGGTTTTCTATATGTGGTATTTATTGGAGAATTATGATTCAGATCAAGAAATTCAGAGCATTGTTGACAATACAGAGCTTTATTTTATTCCGGTAGTAAACCCGGATGGATATTTATATAATGAAAAAACAGATCCTAACGGAGGTGGCTTTTGGAGAAAAAACCGCAAAAATACGTATGGGACAGACCTTAACCGAAATTATAATTATTATATAAACGGAGACCCTAACAATGACACATGGGGTGGTCAAGGTGCTTCTGGAAATACAAATAGTGAAAGCTATCACGGACCAGCGCCTTTTTCTGAAATTGAAACGCAAGCCGTGAAATTTTTTGTAGAAAACCACGATTTTGTAATGGCTTTTAATAATCACACCTCGGGTGATTTACTGTTATATCCATATGGGTATACCAATAATGCTCCTACATCAGAAAATGATTTGTTTATAGAGATTTCAGAAGAGCTGGTTTCTCGCAATGGTTTCAGTAATATTCTATCTTCAGAGCTGTATCCTGCTGCTGGCGATAGCGACGATTTTATGTACGGTACAGTTGGAACACACGATAAAATCTATGCGATGACTCCAGAAATCGGCCCTGTATTTTGGCCTCCTTCCAATCAAATTGAGCCGTTGGTTAAAACAATGATGTACTTAAATCTAACATCGGCAAAAATGGTGAATAATTTCGCTGAACTAACAGATACCGCACCTGCTTTTACAGGTAACTCAACTACAAATAATGCCGAATTCAATATTAAACGATTTGGTTTTAATGGAAATGGAAACTTTACAGTGAGTCTTAACCCTGTTTCAGTAAATATTATTTCAGCAGGAAACGCTGTTAATTTTAACGGTCTTGATTTATTAGATGAAGATTCTGGAAGTATTCAATACACCGTTTCAAATGATATTGAAGCAGGTGACGATGTTGTGTATGAGTTAATTGTAAACAATGGAGATTATGATGCCACTACCTTTATTACCAAGAAATTTGGAGCTTTAGAAGCTATTTTTGAAGATCCAGGCGAAAGCGTTACTGATAACTTTAACAATAATGGCTGGGGTATCAGTACATCAGAATTTGTGTCACCTCCAAGTTCTATAACAGACTCGCCATCGGGTAATTATGATGATGATGCCAATAAAACGATTACTTTAAAAAATGCAATTGATTTGACCAATGCCATCGGCGCCAATGTTACATTTAATGCGAAATGGAATATTGAAAATGATTGGGATTACACACAGTTTGAGGTTTCAACCGATAATGGTTCTTCCTGGACACCTCAATGCGGAAATTTCACAAACAATGGTAGTACCAATGGCGGACAACCCACTGGAGAACCTTTATACGATGGAGATCAAAACGACTGGGTACTGGAAGAAATAGATTTAAGTGATTATGTAGGCGAAAGTATTTTAGTCCGTTTTCAATTTGAATCGGATGGCAGCGAAAATCGCGACGGTTTTTATTTTGACAATTTAACGATTAATGTTATTGACGATACTGGACTTTCAGTTTCAGACATTTCTGAAAGTAAATTTAATATTTATCCAAATCCTGTCGAAAACCTTTTAAATATAAACACAGCACTTAGCAATTATTCTGCTGAATTATTTACCATTCAAGGGCAGCGTGTTTTTGTTTCAGAAAACAATACTGGATCACAAACCATAGATTATAGCACGTATGCTTCAGGAATTTATTTGTTAAAACTTACATCAAATGACATTTCACAAACTTTTAAAATTGTGAAGCAATAAAATTGTAAAAAATTATTGCTAATTTTAAAGGAGTAACTAAATTTAGTTGCTCCATTTTTTTTTCAGTTGTAATCTGAAAAAAATTACTATTTTGCACTTATACATTTAATACTATCATGACAGACCCTAAAAGACTTTTTGACTTTCCATATTATCAGCTTGAAACCCATCCGCAACAAAAAGCATTGGTTACAAAATACGATGGTGAATGGAAAGCCACTTCCATACAAGAATATATCGATAAAGCGAACATGTTAAGCAGAGCTTTGCTTAGAATGGAAATACAACCCAATGATAAAATTGGAATCATATCGATGACCAATCGCACCGAATGGAATATCTGTGATATAGGTATTATGCAAACAGGCGCACAAGATGTGCCCATCTACCCTACTATTTCGGAAGATGAATACGAATATGTACTAAACCACAGTGAGTGTAAATACGTTTTTGTTTCTTGTAAAGAAGTATTAGACAAAATAAATAAAATTAAAAACAATATTCCTTCTTTAAAAGATGTGTTTTGTTTTGATGAAATTGATGGTTGTACTAATTGGAAAGAAGTTTTAGAGAAAGGAAAAGATGATAGCAATCAAGATGAAGTTGAAAAGAGAAAAGAAGCCATTCACGAAGACGATCTAGCAACTTTAATATACACATCTGGAACAACGGGTCGTCCAAAAGGCGTTATGTTATCTCATAAAAATATAGCTAGCAATGCGATATTTAGCTCGGAACGTTTACCTATTGTTGTTGGTAAATCGAAGGCTTTGAGTTTTTTACCCGTTTGTCATATTTACGAACGCATGCTTCTTTACATGTATCAGTATACAGGCGTTGAGATTCATTTTGCTGAATCACTTGATACTATTAGTGACAACTTAAAAGAGGTACAACCTCATGTAATGAGTGCAGTGCCAAGACTTTTAGAAAAAGTGTATGATAAAATCTATGCTAAAGGAGCAGAATTATCAGGTATAAAGAAGAAATTATTCTATTGGGCAATAGAACTTGGTCTTGAGTATGAACCGTACGGAGAAAACGGCTGGTGGTACGAATCTAAATTAAGTATTGCCCGTAAATTAATTTTCAGTAAATGGCAGGAAGCATTAGGAGGTGAATTAAAAGCCATTGCCAGTGGTAGTGCAGCCTTGCAGCCACGTTTAGCAAGAATCTTTAATGCTGCTGAAATTCCTGTTATGGAAGGGTACGGACTTACAGAAACCTCTCCAGTGGTGGCCGTAAACGATATGCGAGATAAAGGCTTTAAAATTGGTACCGTTGGAAAACCACTAAGAGAAACCGAAGTTAAAATTGCCAATGATGGGGAGATTACAATAAAAGGCCCACAAGTAATGTGTGGCTACTATAAAGACAAAGAAAAGACCGATGAAGTTTTAATAGACGGTTATTTTCATACGGGCGATATAGGTGAAATTGACAAAGAAGGTTTTTTAAAGATAACCGATCGAAAAAAATCGATGTTCAAAACTAGTGGAGGTAAATATGTAGCTCCACAATTGATAGAAAATGATATGAAGCAATCCCGTTTCATAGAACAGATATTAGTAGTAGGTGAAGGAGAAAAAATGCCTGCAGCTTTAATACAGCCAGATTTTGAGTTTTTAAAAGATTGGGGCACGAAAAAGGGTCGTAACCTATCTTCTGATCCCAAAGAAATTATAAAAGACGAAAAAGTTATAAAACGCATTCAAAAAGAAGTTGATTTTTATAATGAGCGCTATGGAAAATGGGAACGCGTTAAGAAGTTTGAACTCACGCCAGATGTTTGGAGCATTGAGGAAGGTCATTTAACCCCTACCATGAAAATGAAACGGAAGGTGATTCAAGAAAAATATCAAGATTTATACGATAAAATTTATGAACGTAATCAATAAACACTAACCCCAAAAAACAATTCAAATAGCATACTTCTCCTCAAAAAGTCTTTTAAAGAATACTTCCCAAGCATTTTTGGTTATCTTTTTATTGGCTTTTTTTAAAATCTATGCCCAAGAAACGGAGATTATTCAAATAAATAAATTAGGGCAAGAAGCAGGACTGCTACAGTTAAACGCGCAAGCATTAACGCAAGATCACCTCGGTTATTTGTGGGTTGGTACCGAAGATGGGTTACACCGGTTTAATGGATATCGATTTAAGCCTTATTTGGCACACGCAAAGGACAACTCCTCAATTTCCGACGACCACATACGCGGCTTATTGGCTGTTGAAGACACTTTATGGATAGCTACTAACTCTAAAGGGATTTCGGGTTTAAAACTTTCAGAAGACAAGTTCTTTAACTTGTTTGAAAGTTACGAAAACAACGATTTAAATATTGCCTATAAGATTTTAAAAGTAAATCAAAAATTCCTCCTCTTTTCTACAAAAAATCATTTTGTATTATATAATCGAAAGACGAAAGAAAAGAAAGTTTTTACGTTACCAAAAACCAATAAAGAAAACTTTGTAAGTGATGCGGTAAAGATTTCAGAAAATAAATATTGGTTAGCTACAACAGCTTCCGGAATTCTTACTTTTAATATTTCAACTAAAGAAATCCACTCTTTACAAGGTTTTGATCAAAGCTCAGTAACTAGCTTCTTTAAGAGAAATAAAACTATATATATTGGTAAAGAAAAAGGATTGTTTACATACAGTTTAATTGATGGTATTTTTTCTGAAACCTCTTTTAGTAATTCAATCAAATATTTATTTAAAAAAGATGACAATCAAATTTACATAGCATCCAATCAAGGTTCTTTTTCTTATAATACCACTACAAATAGCACTACGAAAGTCATATTTAAAGACAAACAGTCTAAAATTTATGAAAATATAGTTTTAGAACAGTTTGCAAAAGACGAGAATGGCAATTTATGGATGGGAACAGCTGGGGAGGGTTTATTTTACACTAATAAGTATCAAAAAAAGTTTAGTTCGGTACAAGTAAAAATACCTTCTAAAATAGACGATCAACGCGTTAGTGTTTTTCCTTTTTTTAAACGAAATGATTCTATCTTATGGGTCGGTACCACCAGAGGTACTTTAAAATACAACTTAAAGAATAAAACCTTTAAACAATATAAAACTGGTAAAAAAGGAGTCACTTATTGTTTTTCTGAAGACGAAAACGGCACACTGTGGGCTGGTGGGATTTATGATGGCTTAATGAAATACAATCCTAAAACCGATACGTTTAAGCAGTGGCTTTCCAAAAAAAATAAAAATAGTTTACCAGACAATGAATTGCTTACCATAATACCAAAGGCTAATAACAAATTATGGTTGTGTACATGGGCAGGAGGTATTAGTGAATTTGACACCCAAACAGAAACATTTAAACCCGTTTTAATTAATGGAAAAAAACTGAATAGAGTAAGGGTTTATCTTAAAGATTCAAAAGGTAACTTATGGCTAGGCACCGATCAAGGTCTATATAAACTTTTAGAGGATACATGGGTTAAAACCTATACCGAAAATAGCTCCAAGAAAAAACAACTTACAAACGACCGGGTTTTTGCTCTTAAGGAAGACAAAAAAGGGAATATATGGATCGGGACAAGCTCCGGATTAACTAAACTCAATCCAAATACAGATGAAACAACCCTTTTTTACAAACAAAAGGGGTTTACAAACGATTTTGTTTACAACATATTAATTGATAACAAAGAGCAAGTTTGGATGAGTACTAACTATGGTCTTTCTGTTTTAAATACGAATACAAACACCTTTAAAAATTATACGGAAGAAGACGGCTTACAAGACAATGAGTTTAATGGAAAAGCGGGTTTTAAAGACGCAAATGGTACTTTTTATTTTGGTGGTATCAATGGTTTTAATATGTTTAAACCACAAAATATTGTTGATAACCCCTTCTTACCAAAAGTATATGTAGAATCCGTTGAACTCTTCAACAAACCTATAGAACGAAATGAACGCTATAAAGATACCTTACGCTTTAAAAGTAAGGAGAATGTATTGACATTTAATTTTGTAGCATTAAACTACTCAAACCCACAAAAGGTTTCATACCAATATAAATTAGAGAATTTTGATAAGGGCTGGAGTCCGGCGGGAAATAAACGCAGTGTTACCTACACTAACCTAAACCCTGGTAAGTATACGTTAAAGATAAAAGCTACAAACGATGCTGGTGTCTGGAGTCCTAATTTAAAAAGTATGGTCTTAATTATTATTCCACCTTGGTACCAAACCTTACTTTTTAAAATTTCTTTAATACTGTTCTTCATAATATTTATAGTTGGTTTTTATTTCTATAAAACTTTAAAGTTAAAGCGTGATAAACAAAAACTAGAAGGGCTTGTTTATGAGCGCACACAAGATTTAATTAAGAAAAATGAAGACTTAAAAGCATATAATGAGGTTATTTTAAAACAACGTAATAATATTGAGTTTTTAATGAAGGAGTTGAGCCATCGCGTTAAAAACAATTTGCAAATAGTTTCTAGTTTATTGAATATTCAGACCAATTCCATTAAAGATGAACATTCAAAAGAAATTCTAACTATTGCAAAAAATAGAATTTTGGCCATTTCGTACGTGCAAGCAGAGTTAAGTTCAAAAACCGATGAAGTTAACATTGGGGCTGTCTCTTATACACATCTCCGAGCCCACGAGACCTCTCTACATCT
>OJEO01000438.1_pt1 | contig 15272 bp, 12 predicted proteins | sample 1593621 | NCBI WGS metagenome assembly OJEO01 (sample SAMN05416875, study PRJEB24817) | seawater metagenome | isolation source: Sea water | place: Canada:Atlantic | collected 2013-11
TCTACACGTAAGGAGTCGTCGGCAGCGTCAGATGTGTATAAGAGACAGAAATTGAAGCAATCGGTGAAGCTACTAAGGTTAAGGTTCCTAACGATGCAAAAGTATTCGATGCCAAAGGAAAAACCATTATGCCCGGTATGGTCGATGCGCACGCACACGTAGGTGCTTTCCGGTATGGTTTAACGACACAACAAAACTGGCAATTAATGGCCAATTTGGCGTTTGGTGTCACTACTTCGCACGATCCATCTGCCAATACAGAAACAGTTTTTAGTATTTCAGAATTACTAAAAGCCGGTAAGCTAACCGGACCACGATTGTATTCTACTGGTTTTATATTATATGGAGCCGATGGTGATTTTAAAGCCGTTATCGACAATCTAGAAGATGCTAGAAGTAGCATTAGACGTACCAAAGCCTTTGGCGCTAAAAGTGTAAAAAGCTACAATCAGCCAAGAAGAGAACAACGTCAGCAGGTATTACAAGCTGCGCGCGAGGAAGGTACCAATGTAGTTCCGGAAGGCGGCTCCACTTTTTTCCATAATATATCTATGGTAATCGATGGCCATACGGGTGTTGAACATAACATTCCAGTGGCTCCCGTTTATAAAGATGTGCTAGAAGTTTGGGGGAAAAGTGAGGTTGGCTACACACCTACCCTAATTGTAAATTATGGTGGAATGAATGGAGAATATTATTTCTACCAGCGAGATAATGTTTGGGAAAATGAAAAATTGCTAGAATTCACTCCGCGTAGTATTATCGACAGCCGCTCACGACACCGCACGATGGTACCCCAAAAAGAATATAAAAACGGGCATATTTTAGTTTCAGAAACCGTAAAAAAACTAAGCGATGCTGGCGTTAAAGTAAATATGGGCGCGCACGGTCAATTACAAGGTTTGGGTGCGCACTGGGAAACCAAAATGCTACAACAGGGCGGCATGAGCAATTTAGAAGCGTTACAAGCTGCTACAATCAATGCTGCAGAATATATTGGAGCCGGAAATGATATTGGATCGTTAGAAAAAGGAAAACTGGCAGATTTGATTGTCTTGACTGAAAATCCTTTGGACGATATAGAAAACACCCAAAACATCGAAATGGTTATGGTTAACGGACGCTTATACGATGCCGACAACTTAAACGAAATTGGAAATCACCCAAAAGAGCGAGCGTCTTTTTGGTGGGAAAACAACAAATACAACCAAGCTTTCCCTTGGCATCAAGAAACAGAAGGTTTTATGAAAGGTGGCTGTGGTTGCCATATTGGACATCAATAAATATGAACATTCGCCCCTATTGGCAATACTATAAAGATATATTTCCCTTTATCGCGGGATTTGGTATAATATGCTGTATTGCCACCAGTATACTTTGGGGGGTTGGGCTTTTTTGCACCTTGGGCGTACTCTTCGGCTTTTTTGGCTTTCAAGTTTTTAAAAATGACCAATATTACTTTTATTATAACTTAGGGATTACCAAATGGACCTTATTGAAGGTAAGTTTTATCATTAATTTGCTTATCGCAATTCCAATTTTTTCAATGCTATTAACTTGTTTTTATTTATTCTTTGGTGATTTTACAATTACATAGTGTAACCAAAAGCTTCGGAAAAATCCAAGTTCTAAATAATGTTTCTTTTTCAATGGAAACAGGAGATATTTTTGGAATCTTCGGAAAAAATGGAAGTGGAAAATCTACGTTGTTAAAAATTCTCTTCGGAACGCTTTCCGCAGACAGCTTACAGCTTGAAGTAAATGGAATAAGAATTTCTTCTTCCGAAGTCATAAAAAAACAATTGATAGCTTATTTACCACAACACCCTTTTTTGCCTAACAATCAAAAAGTACGTGATATTATCCCAATGTATTTTCAAGGGGAAAAAGAACAAGATGCCGTTTTTTACAATCCATTTATCGCTACGCTCACCCATAAAAAAGCAGGACATCTCTCTCACGGAGAACGTAAGTTTTTTGAAACCATTTTAATTAGTCAATTGCCGTATCCGTTCCTCATGCTCGATGAACCTTTTTCTATGCTGGAGCCGCTTCAAACAAAAGCACTAAAAGAATTTTTACTAAAAATTTCAGAAACAAAAGGCATTATCATCACCGATCATTATTATACTGATGTTTTAGATATTAGCAAAAAAAACATCGTATTACGAAACGGAAAAAGTATCCCTGTAAACTCTATTGAAGATTTAAAGAAAAACGAGTACCTTTCTAAAAACCATTCCAAATGAAAAAAACAATCCTTCTATTTTCTTTTTTAGCAGTTTTAATCAGTTGTAAGAATAAGGCTGAAACCCACTCTGAAAAGGAAACAAAATCTGTTACTACTGAAACTGAATACCTTTACTTTACCGACAAAGACGACCAATTCACTGGCGGAATTAAAATAATTCCTATAGAAACACCAAAAGGAACGTTTAACGTCTGGACAAAGCAAACGGGTAACAATCCGACTATAAAAGTATTGCTATTACACGGCGGCCCTGGAATGACACACGAAATTTACGAATGTTTTGATGGCTACTTTCCGCAGGAAGGAATAGAATATTATTACTACGATCAATTAGGAAGTTATTACAGCGACCAACCGAACGATAAAAGCCTTTGGAAAACCGAACGCTTTGTAGAAGAAGTTGAACAAGTGCGCAAAGCATTGGGCTTAAACAATGACAATTTTTACTTATTTGGGCAATCATGGGGCGGTATTTTGGCGATGGAATATGCACTAAAATATCAAGAAAATTTGAAAGGATTAATAGTTTCGAATATGGTGCCTTCCATTCCAGATTATATGGAATATAATGAAGAGGTATTGGCACCGCAACTTGATTCTACCGTCTTGGCAAAAATCATGAAATACGAAGCTGCTGAAGACTATGGCAATGAAGAATACTTGAAGTTAATCACTGAAAATTACTACCCAAAACACGTAATCCGTATGCCGGTAGACCAATGGCCTAATTCGATACAAAGAGGGTTTCAGCACCTTAATCCAGAAGTATACGTAACCATGCAAGGTCCGAGCGAATTTGGAGTAAAAGGCGATGCTACTTTAAAAAATTGGGATGTAAAAGATCGCCTGCACGAAATTACTGTCCCTACCCTTTCCATTGGAGCTACTTATGATACGATGAACCCTGAGGAAATGAAATGGCTGGCCAACGAAGTTGAAAATGGCAGATTTCATCTCTGCCCCAACGGTAGTCATCTTTCGCAATATGATGACCAAGAAGTGTTTTTTGAAGGGTTGATTCAATTTATAAAAGACGTGGATTCTGGAAATTTCAAAAAAGCATAAAAAAAGACCCCAATATTGGGGTCTTTCTTATTGATTATATTGTTACGTAATTATCCCTTAGGCATAAGTACTTTATCAATAGCATGAACAACACCGTTAGATGCATCCATATTACCATTTACAACAGTAGCTGTATTTCCTTTGGCATCTTTAACCATTATTTTACCATCTTTTGTAGATAGAATAATGTTTTCACCTTGTAAGGTAGTTACACGATACTTGTTGTCGTTGTCTTTTATTGCTTTCATAAGAGCATCGCCTGTCCACTCACCAGAAACAACGTGATATTTCAATAGGTTTTGAAGTTGAGTTTTGTTCTCATCCATCATTAAATTATCCATACTTTTCTTTGGTACAGCTTCAAAAGCTTCATTGGTTGGAGCAAATACTGTGTATTCACCTTCTTCCATAAACGTTTGTGCAAGCCCTGCTTTTTTAAGAGCAGAAACTAAAGTGGACATATTTTGGTTATTCATAGCTTTTGAGGCAATTGTATTTTTCTCAAACTCTTTTTTAGCCATCATAGCTTCTTCTTCAGCTTTTTTCTGAGCTTCCATTTCCATTTTTTCAGCTTCAGCCTTTGCTTCAGCTTCTTTCTTTTTTCCGTCATTACAAGCAGTAAACAACATTGTTGCTACAGCAAGTGACATAATAATTGATTTAAATTTCATATCGTTGATTTTTGTTTGAAACAAAGATAACATCGAGTATCATAAGGTTGTATTAAAGCTCCTTAATTTTAAGTTAAATATTGTATATACGCTAAGCCATACATAAATATAATTCCATTTTGGAATTATTTTAATTAAAATAACTTGTAAAAATTGTATATTTAAATACACATTAATAAAAATTTAAAAAAATGGTTAAAGCTAAATATCAAAACGTGTTAGATTTAGGTGAACAACTTAAAATCCAAAACGGTGATGTAAAAGAAGAAAACGGTAAACTAAAAATTATGGGTACCGCAAACACCCAATATGACAAAGACCGCTTATGGGATGAAATAAAAAAATCTGGTGGCGAAAACCCACAAGACATTGAAGCAGATATTAAAGTAGCAGATAAAAATGCGTATGCGTATCACAAAGTGGAAAAAGGAGAATCGCTCAGTAAAATTTCAAAAAAATACTATGGTGATCCTATGAAGTACAATAAAATTTTTGAAGCCAACCGCAATATATTGGACAATCCCGATGTAATCCATCCCGGACAAGAATTGGAAATACCTAACAAGTAAAAACTCTCCTAATATTAATTTAAAAACCGGCTGTCTATTTAAATAGGCAGCTTTTTTTATAAATACAAAAGCAAACCAATTTCCGTACTTTTAAAGTATGGAAATAATCAGTTCCCTTTCTCCTTATTTACTCGTCGGACTCTTTTTTTTAGGGGCAACTGCCTTTACGCTTTCTACTATTAGTGGTGGCGGCGGGGCTTTAATGCAGATACCTATCCTTAATTTTTTAATCGGCACTTCTCAAACAGCTCCCGTTATTAACTTAGGAACTTTTATAAGCCGTCCTACACGTATCATCATCTTTTGGAAACATATTGTCTGGAAAGTGTTTTGGTATTATGTCCCTTCTGCCATGATTGGAGCCGTTCTAGCCGCTTGGCTTTTTGCTGAAGTAAAAATTTACTGGGTACAGATCATCGTTGGTTTGTTCTTAGTGAGTACCTTTTTTCAATATCGCTTCGGAAAAAAAGAGCGTTCATTTGAAGTAAAACTCTGGTATTTTGTACCGTTAGGCTTCTTTATTTCCATCATAGGAACCTTAACCGGTGGCATGGGTCCAATCTTAAATCCATTTCTGCTCAATGCAGGGATAGACAAAGAGTCGCTCGTGGGCACCAAAGCCGCACAATCTTTTTTTCTCGGAATTGCACAAATAGGCAGTTATGCCTTTTTTGGCTTGCTAACCGATGAGCTCTGGGTTTACGGCATTGCCATGGGATTGGGTGCTATTGTGGGCAACCTCATCGGTAAATGGTTATTACACCGTATGAGTAAACTCGCTTTTAGAAAATGGGTAATCGCCATTATGGTGATTAGTGGAATTATACTAATTATAGGAGCTATTAATAAGTTGTTTTAAGTAATGCTGAGAAACATTGTACAAAATTTAAAAATTCGGGAAATAAAAGATCTTTACAATAAATGGAATTCAAAATTATAGAAAAAGAAGATTGCTTAAATATTGAACTAATCCCGAACTTTTAGTAGTACATAGGAAAATACAAGTGATGCATAACACGTTTTTATTTGAACACATTATGGACTGAAAAAATATACAGTAGTTTATAAAAATTTAGAATGGAATTGTTTTCTCGCCTTCTTATTTCTACTACTTCTAAAATTTCTACTACGATGAGTTAAATAATGGACTAAAGTCATCGCTACGCCAATTATAATTACTGCAATAAATATTTCGTATGCCTCGCTAGGTAAATTCATACATTAAATATACGAAAAATATTTAATTTTATAATAAAACTCAAACTTACTCAACGGATAAAAATTAAGCTTAACACGTATAAACGCAATGCGGGTGCAAGTGCTTAAACCAAAAGTTTGGATATATTTGAAAGACCAACAATACCTTGTTTTGGCTCATTGCTCAACCGACTGCAGTCGAGTGTTTGCACCCATACTGCATTTATACTAACCGTTACAACCCACTAATATATCCGCCATACACATCTTTAAATTCCAGTCCATCGCCTAAATTGTGCTTGCTCAATTTTTTATATCCTGAAAGCGCCCATAGTACAAATTCTTTAAAAAATGGTTTGTCCTTAGCTGAAATATCCGGAACATGCTTTTTCAGCAATTGCTCTAACGGTTCAATTTTATTAAGCTGACGTTTATATTCAGTATCTGAAAGCGTATCCAGTAATTCAAATCCACTTTCTTCAAAAAACCAAGCGACCACATCTGCATAGGGATCTACATCGCTTTCTTTTTGTAGTTTTTCAATTTTAGGAAAATAATCTTCAAATTGCTTTTTAACAGCACTGTTTATCAATTGCTCAGCTACTTCACTGGCACCTTCCTGTTCGCCCTCGTAGACCAATTCCACTTTACCTGTGATAGCTGGAATAATACCCATAAAATCACTTAATCGAACTGATGTTTTATCTTCTCCGTTTTGTAACGCGCGTCTTTCGGCAGTACTCAGTAAATTTTCGAAAGCGGTAATGCTTAACCGGGCACTCACCCCACTTTTTGCATCAATAAACTCACTTTCACGGGCTTCAAAGCTTATTTGTTCTACAATATCTTTGGCCAGTTCAGGCACGTATATTTTTTCTTTGGTTGCAGAGGCTTCCATCGTTTCCTGCTGAGTAATGGTTCGTGCGGTTTTAATATCATCAGGATAATGCGTCAATATTTGCGAACCGATTCTATCTTTCAATGGGGTTACAATGCTTCCCCGGTTGGTATAATCTTCTGGGTTTGCAGTAAATACAAACTGTACATCCAATGGCATTCGTAATTTAAACCCACGAATCTGTACATCACCTTCTTGTAAAATATTAAAGAGCGCCACTTGAATTCGTGGCTGTAAATCGGGCAATTCGTTGATGACAAAAATGCTTCGGTTCGCACGTGGAATCATCCCAAAATGAATCACGCGATCATCGGCATACGTCAATTTTAAATTTGCTGCCTTTATAGGATCCACGTCCCCAATAATATCGGCCACCGTAACATCAGGTGTCGCTAGTTTTTCTGAAAAGCGCTCGTCGCGATGTAACCACTCAATAGGCGTTTTATCACCTTTGTCGTGAACTAATTCTTTTGCAAACCTAGAAATAGGATGAAAAGGGTCGTCGTTAATTTCACTGCCCGCTACAATAGGTACATATTCATCCAATAACGAAACCATTTGCCTTGCGAGACGGGTTTTGGCCTGTCCTCGTAATCCCAATAAATTAATATTGTGTTTGGAAAGAATCGCACGTTCCATTTCAGGGATTACAGAATAATCGTATCCATGAATACCTTCAAAAACGGTTTCTTTTTTTAATAATTTCTGAAGTAAGTTACGACGTAATTCTTCCTTAATCGGTTTGTATACATACCCGGCTTTTTTTAAGTCACCGAATGTTTTTATGTTTTCTATTTTCATATTTTTTTTTCTCTAGTATTCTTTAACGTATTCTTTTTCTCCTATTGGTCTCATAATCGGTAAAAATCATTTCTCCCAATCCTTTTAAGCCAGTATAAAATGCTTTGCCTTGGTTAGCGGCTGTAAACTGATCTACAAACTGCATTAAATACGGGTCTTGCGCAATCATAAATGTGGTAATGGGAATGTGCAGTTTACGTGCCTGACGCGCCATCATATAACATTTTTTTACAATGTTTGGATCGAGGCCTGCGCTGTTTTTATAATATGTCCCGTCTGGAAGCTGCATACAGCTTGGTTTTCCATCGGTTATCATAAAAATTTGTTTGTTGGTGTTTCGTTTTCTGCGTAACATATCCATCGCTAACTGTAATCCTGCAACAGTATTCGTGTGAAAAGGCCCTACATTTAAATACGGTAAATCTTTAATTTTTATGGGCCAAGCATCGTTTCCGAAAACTAAAATATCTAAGGTATCTTTCGGGTAGCGGGTAGTTATAAGCTCGGAAAGTGCCATCGCTACTTTTTTAGCAGGCGTGATGCGATCTTCCCCATACAAGATCATACTGTGGCTTATATCAATCATCAGCACCGTACTCATTTGCGATTTGTGCATCGATTCCTCAACCACTAAATCATTTTCCGTAAGGTTAAACCCATCAATTCCGTGATTTATTTGAGCATTTTTAAAGCTTTCGGTCATCGAAATACGCTCTAACGGATCACCAAATTGATAATTTTTAAATTCACCAGCCTGTTCATCACCCTGACCTCTGTATTTAGTTTTGTGATTTCCGCCGGCACTTTTTTTCAATTTACCGAATATTTGTTCCAACGCACGTTTCCGAAGCGAGCGTTCCAGTTTTTCGGTAATGGAATTTTTTCCTTCTCCTTTACCTCCACCTTTTCCGTCTGGTCGAAATTCTTCACGGATGTATCCTTTCTTTTTCAGGTCTTCAATAAAATCTTCTATGGTGTATTCTGCAGTCGTCAGGTTATACTCTTTGTCAAGCTGCCGCAACCAATCAATGGCTTCGTCAAAATCACCTGATGTATGTGTAATTAATTCCTGAAAAATTTCGAAAAGTCGTTCAAAGGGAGATTGTTCCTTTGGGTCATGTTTTGTAAAAACAAATCCCGTAGGTCTATTTTTCTTCTTCATACCTTAAAGATACCAATTTTAAAGCAAAAAAAAGAGGTGTATTAACAGCCTTTTAAGACTTGCTCTTTCACATTTTCTTAACTTTATAAGCTAATTTTTATTTCTGAAAAAACCAATCGATGAAAAAACTATTCCTATTTACCTTTTTACTGCTCTCATTCTCATCTTTCTCACAACAACTTTCAATGGATATCCTAAAAGATATGAAACCTCGGAACATTGGTCCGGGTGGAATGTCTGGACGCGTCACTGCTATTGATGTGGTAACCGAAAACCCTGATATAATGTATGTGGGTACAGCTTCTGGTGGCTTATGGAAAAGTAACAGTGGCGGCATAAAATGGAATCCTATTTTTGATGACCAACCTACGGCTTCTATCGGGGCAGTTGCGATTCAGCAATCAAATCCGTCTGTCGTTTGGGTAGGAACAGGAGAAGGAAACCCTAGAAACAGTTTAAATGGCGGGTATGGAGTATACAAATCGCTCAATGGAGGAAAAACCTGGCAATCGATGGGGTTGGAAAAAACTCGACATATCCACCGAATTGTTATCGACCCTACCGATCCAAATACAATTTATGTGGGTGCAATAGGTTCGCCGTGGGGTGAACATCCGGAACGCGGCGTTTTTAAAACCACTGATGGCGGAAAAACTTGGAATAAAATATTATTTGTAAACAACAAAACTGGGGTTGCCGATATGGTGATGGACCCCACCAATCCCAATAAGTTAATGGTCGCTATGTGGGAACATAAACGGGAGCCTTGGTTTTTCACATCTGGTGGTGAAGGTTCTGGATTGTACGTAACCTACGATGGAGGCGAAACTTGGGAAGAACGTACTGATAAAGACGGCTTACCAAAAGGCGATTTAGGAAGGATTGGGATTGCTATCGCTCCCAACAAACCCAATATTGTATATGCCTTAGTAGAGTCGAAAAAAAATGCGTTATACAAAAGTGAAGACGGTGGTTTTACCTGGAAGATGATTAATAACGATATGAGTGAAATAGGAAATCGTCCTTTTTACTATGCTGAAATTTACGTGGACCCAGAAAATGAAAACCGGGTTTTTTCAGTCTTTACTTATGTGAATGTTTCAGAAGACGGTGGAAAAAGCTTCGATCAATTAATGGGCGCCTATGGGGTGGATAATGGCGTGCACCCCGATCATCATGCATGGTGGATTCACCCAAAAGACGGGAGTTTTATGATGGATGGAAACGACGGCGGACTCAATATTACACACGACGGCGGTGAAAGTTGGCGTTTTATAGGAAACCTTCCTGTTGCCCAGTTTTATCATATCGCTGTTGACAATGAATTTCCCTACAATGTATATGGCGGCATGCAGGATAACGGTAGCTGGCGAGGACCTGCTTATGTTTGGAAAGACCAAGGAATACGAAATAGTTATTGGCAAGAAATCAGTTTTGGGGATGGGTTTGATGTAGTTCCCGATCCAGATGATAGTCAATATGGCTGGACAATGAGCCAACAAGGATATGTAAGTCGGTATGATCATATTACCGGAAACAACTATACCGTAAAACCTACGCATCCAGATCCTGATATGCATTTGCGTTTTAATTGGAACAGTGCCATAAATATTGACCCATTTGATTCGAACACCCTGTACTTCGGAAGTCAGTTTGTGCACAAAAGCACCGATAAAGGGCTTACTTGGGAAGTAATTTCACCAGACCTTACCACAAACGATCCTGAAAAACAAAAGCAAGGAGAAAGCGGCGGACTTACTTTAGATGCCACTGGAGCTGAAAATTACACCACAATTTTAGTAATTGAACCTTCCCCCGTTGAACAAAATATGCTTTGGGCAGGAACTGATGATGGACGCGTACATTATACCCTAAACGGAGGACAAAATTGGACAGATGTATCAAATAACATTCCCGACTTACCCAAAGGAAGTTGGATTGTACAAATAAAAGCTTCCAATAAAAATAAAGGCGAAGCATTATTAGTAGCTAATGATTATAGACGGTTTAATTACACACCCTACGCATATAGAACCACTAACTACGGAAAAACCTGGAACCGAATCGTTGACAAAGACGATGTTATAAGTTACACGTTAAGCATTGTAGAAGATCCCAAAGAAAAGAATTTATTGTTTTTGGGTACTGATGATGGATTGTATGTTTCAATCGATGCCGGAAGCAATTGGCAAAAATGGACCAACGGTTTCCCTACGGTTTCAGTAAAAGACTTGGTGATTCATCCAAGGGAAAACGATCTGGTAATTGGAACCTTCGGAAGAGCCGCTTGGGTATTGGATGATATTCGTCCGTTGCGTGAGATCGCAAAAAATAATTCAGTATTAAATCAAAACAGTAAGCTTTTCGAAGCTCCAACTGCTTACGAAGCTTCATATCAACAACCTACTGGTAGCCGTTTTGGAGCCGATGCCACATACCAAGGTGAAAACAGAGCGTCGGGAGCACGATTTAGGTATTATTTTAAAAAGGATGAAAGTGAAGTAACTGCGGAAGAAAAGGATGAAGAAGATTCTGAAATAGATTCCCAAGAAAAGGATGATGTAGACGAAACTGCTTCCGAAGAAAAAATGGATGGCAAACATAAAGACAGCTTATACTTAAGAATTTATGATGGTTCTCGTTTAATTAGAACTTTAAAACGAAAAAAACCAGACAGCACGGGTATTTATACCTGGCGATGGCGTATGAATGAAGCTGGGGTGGACCGACCTTCCCGTTCCATAAGAAAACGAAAAAATGAGCCTAGTGGAACTTCCGTAAAACCTGGAACATACAGAGCGGAGCTTTCTTATAACGATGAAACCTCAACTAGTTCAATAACCGTAAAAAGTGATCCACGGCTTACTATTTCAGAAAAAGCTATTAATGAAGCTTACACCGCTTCAAAAGAAATAGAAAAAATGACCCAAACCGCTGCCGATGCTGTAAAACAGCTGGTAGAAAGTAAAAATGCGGCGGAAGATTTCAGAAAAAAGCTGAAAGAAAATGCTTCAGAAAATGAAAAATACAAAGACCAAATTAAAGCCAGTAAAGCGATTGTAAAGAAAATAGACTCAGTTATAGCAATTTATTTAGGCAAAGAAGACGATAGACAAGGTATTGTGCGCAGTACTAAACCAAATGTGATGCAACGCATCGGTCAAGCAAGTTATTACAGTGGTAGCCGTCCCAATGGTTTAACAGCCACCGAAAACCGATTAATGCAGCAAGCCAAAAATGCCTTAACAGAAGCGCTACAAGCCACCAACAATTTCTTTACGACCGAATGGCCGGAATATAAAACTGAAATGGAACGCATTGACCTGTCCTCATTTAAGAAAACGGAAGTATTTAAAGTAGAATAAATCAATGTTTGAGTGTTCTAAAATACAATTAACTAGTAAACAACCAATATTATGAAAAAACTCTTAGTAATCAGTCTCGGTTTGCTTCTATTCTATTCCTGTAAGGAAGAAAAAAAAGAAGAAACCGCACAAGCGGAAGACTTTAAACAGTATTCCATTGAACAATTTATGGACAACGAGAATGCCTATGCCAATGGGTATTCGCCAGACAAGTCCACGGTATTAATGACCAGTAACCGATCTGGTATCTACAACATGTACACGGTTCCCGCAACCGGAGGCGAAATGACGCCCATTACACAATCGGATAGTGCTTCGGTATATGGTATTTCGTATTTTCCGGAAGATGACCGTATTCTTTTTAGAATGGATGGAAACGGTGATGAGATTTTCAAAATTTATATGAAAGACAGCACCGGCACTAAAGCCTTAACACCCACTGAAAAAGTTCGTGCTTTATTTAGAGGTTGGGCAAAAGATGGAAAAAGCTTTTTCTACGGAAGCAATGAGCGCGATTCCAAATTTATGGATCATTATGAAATGGACATAGAAACCTTTACACCCAAAGTGATCTATAAAAATGAAGACGGAATGGAATTTGGCGGAATGAGCGAAGACCGAAAATACATCGCCTTAGGAAAAGCCATCAACACCAATGATAGTGATTTGTATATTCTGAATACCGAAACAGGCAAAAAAACGAAAATAAATGATTCTTTAAGTGGAAATTCGCCTCAAGATTTTTCACCAGACGGGAAGTCGCTTTATTATACCACCGATGCCGATGGCGAGTACAGTGTCCTTATGAAATACGACATTGCTGAAGGTACTTCAGAAAAGGTTGCCGAACGCGATTGGGACATAACTGGCTTCTATTTTACACACAATGGCACCTACCAACTTCTATTTACCAACGAAGATGCCGAAACCAAAATGGAAGTGAAAGAAGTTGCAACTGGCAACGTAGTCGATTTTCCTGAAATTGAAGGGCAAAGTATTACAGGAGCCGATTTTTCAAGAGATGAAACGATGGTTTTACTTAGAGCTGGAGGATCGAACACGCCCACAAATTCGTATTCTTATAATTTAAAAACCAAAAAATTAAATCAACTAACCGACGTATTAAACGATGAAATCGATGCAGAGGATTTGGTTTCTGCTGAAGTGGTTCGTTTTAAATCGTTTGATGGATTGGAAATACCAGCCATCTATTATCAGCCCAAGCAAGCTACCGCAGAAAATAAAGTACCGGCATTGGTTTGGGTACACGGTGGACCAGGCGGACAATCACGACAAGGTTTTAATTCCACCATTCAATATTTGGTAAATCACGGGTACGCTGTTTTAGCAGTAAACAATCGTGGAAGTAGTGGGTACGGAAAGTCTTTTTACAAAATGGATGACCAAAACCACGGCGATAAAGATCTAAAAGACTGTATTGCCGGGAAAGATTGGCTAGCTGAGCAAACCGTGATAGATGGTGAAAAAATAGGAATTATCGGTGGTTCGTACGGTGGTTATATGACGATGGCAGCTTTAACGTATGCCCCAGAAGAATTTGATGTAGGTGTTAACATATTTGGAGTTACTAACTGGTTACGCACCCTTAAAAGTATTCCGCCGTGGTGGGAATCGTTTAAAGAAGCGCTTTATACCGAAATGGGCGATCCCAACACAGCCGATTCGGTTCGATTGCGTAAAATTTCGCCGCTCTTCCATACTGATAAGGTGACAAAACCACTTATGGTACTACAAGGAGCGCAAGATCCTCGTGTATTACAAGTGGAAAGTGACGAAATTGTAGCTGGAGTAAAAAAGAACGGCGTTCCTGTAGAGTACGTTCTTTTTGAAGACGAAGGTCACGGTTTTGTTAAAAAGGAAAACCAAATTGAGGCATATGGAAAAGTTAAAGACTTTCTTGATAAATATCTTAAAGGTGAAGGCCAACAAGGTATGGATACCGGAATGTAGTTAAATAATTTCAATTTTAAAGTAATTAATAGTATACTGGTAGTGCAATTCTAAAAAGGATTTTGCTACCAGTATTACTTTTCAAAAAAAAAGATTCGCATGTTTAAAAAGTTTATTTCAATTTCAATTATTTTTTTATCGATTACTTCTACAATAGCACAAACTACTGCAGAAGACAAATTAGGAAGTTGGTATATTTTAGCCACCAACAGTAAAGTTTCAGAAAATTTAAGTATTCAAGCACAGACTCAATTTAGATTTTATGAGTTTGCAAGTGAGTTGCAACAATTTAAAATAAGAACAGGTGCAAAATACCGTATTATGGAAGGCCTTTCTGTAGGAGTTGGATATGCCTATTTCAGAAATGATTTTTCATATTTATCGGAAACACCACCTTCGTTTGATGAACATAGAATTGTTGAAGATGTTTATTTAGATCATAATGTAGGTAATGTTAACGTTGATCATCGTGCAAGATTTGAAAATAGATTTATTGTTCGGGATCAGGATACAGATACTAGGCACTGGTTTAGATATATGGTTAAATTAAGTTATCCTTTTCTTGATAGATGGACTGCAGATGTATATAATGAAGTTTGGCTAAACGTAGGCGACGAACCTACCTTTGCCCAGAACTGGTTAGGATTTGGTGTAGGATACAAGTTTAATGACCTTATTAAATCGAGAGTTGGTTACCAGAGAATACATCTAGATGGACCAGATTTTGATAGAATTTTGATAGGAATCACATTTACACCCGACTTTACTAAACAAACCAGCACACCATGAATATAGAAAAGGTATCCTTTCAAAATAAAGAAGGCCAAGAATTAGTAGGCCGATTAGAACTTCCTGCAAATCAGCATCCGCATAATTTTGCTCTTTTTGCACATTGCTTTACGTGCACAAAAAATTTATCTGCTGTTCGAAATATTAGTCGATCTCTTACCGCCGCTGGTTTTGGCGTGCTTCGGTTTGATTTTACAGGATTAGGCGAAAGTGAAGGCGATTTTGAGGATACCAACTTTTCAGGTAATGTGCAAGATTTAGTTGCTGCAACAGATTACCTTTCAGAAAACCATAAAGCCCCTTCCCTACTCGTAGGTCATTCTTTGGGAGGTGCCGCCGTAATTTTTGCAGCAGCGGAGCTGGATTCCGTACAAGCAGTAGCTACTATTGCGGCACCTAGCAATCCCGTTCATGTAAAACATCTGTTGAAAAGCAATGTGGAAACGATTGAAAAAGAAGGCGTGGCCGAGGTTGAGTTAAGCGGACGAAGCTTTACCTGTCTCTTATACACATCTGACGCTGCCGACGACCCC
>OJEO01000439.1_pt1 | contig 15260 bp, 17 predicted proteins | sample 1593621 | NCBI WGS metagenome assembly OJEO01 (sample SAMN05416875, study PRJEB24817) | seawater metagenome | isolation source: Sea water | place: Canada:Atlantic | collected 2013-11
TACACGTAAGGAGTCGTCGGCAGCGTCAGATGTGTATAAGAGACAGGGCAACAACTTATCAAAGTTGAAGTATTCCGAAGCATATTTTTCATACTTTCCTAACATGTCGTTATGAAAAGCACGGGAGGTTAGCGTTAATGTTTTAGCCTGTGCATCCATCGCTCCTACAATCTTAGGATGACAATGCCCTTGATTTACTGCACTATACGCAGAAAGGAAGTCGTAGTATTTTTTTCCTTCTACATCCCAAACATACACGCCTTCCCCTTTGTTTAATACAACTGGTAACGGGTGATAGTTGTGGGCTCCATACTTGTTTTCAAGATCGATTGCTTCTTGTGAAGCTGTATTTTCTAAAACTGCCATTTTTTTTAAAATTTATCGTGTAACTACATTGATTCCTGCTTTGCGGAGAGAAATCATCCATAAAGTTGCAAGTTACTAAATATTCTATGTTTTTTGAAGCTTCAAGTTGTTATAAAAAAGTTATAAATAGTACTTTTGCGCTCTATGGCAAGACGCAATAAACGCAAAGTATTTGAAGACCTTGAAGTAATCGATGCCGGCGCAAAAGGCAAAGCAGTGGCAAAGGCACCCGACGGACGGGTTATTTTTATAAACAACGCCATTCCAGGCGATGTAGCAACAATCGAAACCTATAAAAAACGCAAGTCGTATTATGAAGGCAATGCGGTTGCTTTTTCTACGTATTCCGATAAACGCGTAGAACCAGTTTGCCAACATTTTGACACGTGTGGTGGATGTAAATGGCAAAATATGGGGTATGAGCACCAATTGTATTTTAAACAGAAAGAAGTAATCAATAATTTGCAACGGATAGGTAAGATTGAACTTCCAGAAATTACCCCTATTCTAGGCTCTGAAGACATTTATTTCTACCGAAATAAAATGGAGTTCTCTTTTAGCGATAGCAAATGGCTTACAACAGAACAGATAGAAAGCGGTGAAGTAATTGAAAACCGAAATGCGCTAGGCTTTCATAAACCCGGAATGTGGGATAAGATTATCGATATAAAAAAATGTCACCTGCAACGTGACCCTAGCAATGCCATCCGAAATTTCGTAAAAGAAAAATCGCAAGAATTAAACTTGTCTTTTTTCAACCCAAGAAATCAGGAAGGTTTTTTACGTACACTCATGCTTCGTACAACTTCAACGGGTGATGTTATGGTGTTGGTTCAGTTTTATTTTGATGATAAAACTGACCGTGAAACTTTATTAGATGCCATTGTTGCCGAATTTCCAGAAATCACATCCCTTCAGTACGTGGTTAATTCCAAAGGAAATGATACTATTTACGATCAAGACGTTATCTGTTATCACGGAAAAGACCATATTACCGAAGAAATGGAAGGACTTCAGTTTAAAATAAATGCAAAGTCTTTTTACCAAACCAACTCGGAGCAAGCCTACGAACTGTACAAAATAACGCGAAACTTCGCCGATTTAAAAGGCGACGAATTGGTATACGATTTATATACAGGGACCGGAACTATTGCCCAATTTGTTGCAAAAAAGGCCGGAAAAGTTATTGGTGTAGAATCCGTTCCCGAAGCGATTGATGCAGCTAAAGAAAATGCACAATTAAACAAGATTGAAAACGTTGAATTCTACGTGGGCGATATGAAAAAGGTGTTCAATGAAGATTTTATCAACACCCATGGAAAACCAGACGTCGTGATTACCGATCCGCCACGAGATGGCATGCATACCGATGTGGTGATGCAGCTTTTAACGTTATCCCCATATAAGATTATATATGTAAGCTGCAACAGCGCTACTCAAGCTAGGGATTTGGCTTTGTTGGACGAAAGGTATAAAGTGACTAAAGTACAACCGGTTGATATGTTCCCACAAACGCATCACGTAGAAAATGTTGTACTTTTGGAAAAACGCTAACTGTCTTCGGAATAATCTCGTAAAATGACTATGATAAAAAAACTCAGCTTTGTTTTCTTAATACTTTTCGCCATAAATGGTTGTACGCGTGATGACATTTGTGCCGAAACGACCCAAACCACGCCGCTACTTATTGTAGTTTTTAAAAATGCAGCCATTCCTTCGGAAGCGAAAGAAGCAGTCGGATTAACAATTGAAACTACTTTTGAAAACAGTCAAATAGTGCTTGATAACGAAACAACCGACTCCATTGCCATTCCATTAAACGCAGGAGCCGATCTAACCCAATACCGCTTTACTATAAACTCAGACAGTATACCAAGCTTTCCAAACACTGATATAGTAGCGTTTAACTATGACAGAGAAGATATCTATGTAAACCGCGCCTGTTCTTTTAAGACCATTTATAATAATTTACAAGCCAATTTTGAAGATGAAGGAACTGGTAATTGGATTTTTCAAATTGACGTAACCGCATTAAACAACACAGTAGAAGATGAAAACGACACACATATTACTATTTTGCATTAGTATTTTTTGTGCGTCGGTTTCCACTATGGCGCAAGAAGAGAACACTATACCAACAGATACGACTGCTATCGATACCACTGCCAAAGTAAATAATAAATACGGCATTCGATTAGGAGCAGATTTATCAAAATTTGCCCGTACTGCTTTTGAAAAGGGATATTCTGGATTTGAAGTAATGGGAGATTTTCGTGTCACCGATAAATTTTATGCAGCTGCTGAAATTGGTAACGAAAAAAAAGAGCGTTTTGAAGAAAATTTAAACTCCATTACTTCTGGAAGTTACGCCAAATTAGGTTTTGATTACAATGCCTATAACAACTGGTTGGGTATGGAAAACGCTATTTTCGTTGGGCTACGGTATGGTTTTTCTACTTTTAAACAAGAATTACTCGCCTATCAGGTATATACCACAAATCAAGCTTTTCCACAAACCTTTAAAGAAGCTCCTATGGAGTATAAAGGATTGACAGCCCATTGGGCGGAATTAATAGTGGGAATAAAAACTGAAATTCTAAACAACTTATATTTATCGCTTAATCTTCAGTTAAAGCGTAAAATTGGAGAAGATGAACCTGAAAATTTTGCAAATCTATACATTCCCGGTTTCAATAGAACCTATGATTTTAGTGAGTTTGGTGTAGGCTATGGATATACACTTTCGTATTTGATTCCTATTTTTAAGAAATAGTAGAAAGATATTAGCTATAAGAAACTAAACATAAACGAACGATCATCTTAGCTCGTGTATTAACACATCTTAATTCCTTAATATTAATACCGCCAACGTCTTTCTTCGTTGAGCTTTTCTTCTTTTTCAAGTTCTTCTGTAGGAATTACTTTTAAAAAAGAAGGATGTTGCTCAATAGCATACTCCAATTTTTCAACAATATCTTGAACAGAATCGTTTTCGTAATCAATATCGAGTGGCTTTTTAACTTCCATAGATTGAAGAATCCCACGCTTTTTTATTCGAATTCCTCTTTTATCAAACGAACGTCTAAACCCATCAATTACAATAGGAACAACAATAGGCTTATTCTTTTTAATAATATGTGCCGTACCACGTCTAATCGGTTTCCAAGGTTTTGTGGTTCCTTGCGGAAATGTAATTACCCAACCATCATCCAACGCTTTGGTAATATTACTTACATCACTCATTTTCACCTGTCTATTTACCTCTGCCCCTTTTGCTCGCCAGGTACGTTCAATACTTACAGAACCAGCATAGGCTAATATTTTAGGCAACAAACCAGATTGCATGGTTTCTTTCGCAGCTACAAAGTAAATATTCAGTTTAGGATTCCAAAGGTAGCCTATATTCTTTATAGTGTCGCCACGACCGCTCAAACTAGCGTTAAACACGTGAAACATAGCAACTACATCTGCAAAATAGGTTTGGTGATTTGAAACAAAAAGCACATTGGTATCAGGCAAGTCTTTTATAATCTCGCTACCTTCAATCTGCAAGGTATTAAACCCTTTAAATCGCCTATGTGTTGCCGCACCCAAAATACGGATGAGCCATTTTTTTAAGAATAATATATGTCCGAAAGGATTTTTTTTAAAAAGTCCCATAGAAAGTTTACAAATTAATAGTACCCAGAAAATTGGGCAGAACAACAAAGATACTAAATTTAACGGCTTATAAGGTCTCTTTTAGCAGTTCACGTACTTCGCTCAACATCATCGCTGTAGCCCCCCAAACCACATGATCGTTTAATAAAAATGCAGGTACGTCAATATCAGTTGCATACGATGTTGTTATTTTTTTAGTTACAAGTGTGCTATCATCCATAAAAAGAGATAAAGGCACTTCAATTAATGCCTCTACTTCATCATCCTGCGGAATAAACTGAGGCGTAGTAGTTGTAATACCAATAAATGGCTGCACAAAAAAGTTGCTGGGCGGAATATAAATTTCAGTTAATTGTTTTAACACCGAAATTACATTTCGAGAAACGCCAACTTCCTCCTCTGTTTCGCGTAGAGCTGTTTCCTTGAGCGATTCGTCTTCGGGCTCTAACTTGCCACCCGGAAATCCAACTTGAGCAGAATGAACACCTTTGTAGGTTTTTCTTAAGATTAAAATTAAATAGGTTTCATTGGTTTCGGAAGGATAAAATAAAGCCAAAACACCCGCTTTTCGAGCGGTTTTTTTTAATCTAGCTTGTTCTTTTAATTCTTTTAGGCGTTCAACAGGTGCCATTTTAAATTGGATTGCTTCGCCTGGAAGCTCCATTTTTCTTACTTTTACAATCCTTTTTTCAAATTCTGAAAAATCCATTTATGAAATACCTACATTACATTTTAGTACTAACAATTTTAGTCTTAACAAGCTGTGAAGATAAGAAAAACGCTTCCGAAGTAAAAACAGAAAATGCTTCGGAACGTAAAACAGTTTCAGAAAAAAGCACAACTACCGAAAAAGATACCATAACCACTGATACTTCTAAAATTAAAGAGAAAGAAGACGTTATCGGTGCTGGGTATTCAAAAATCACCCAGAAAAATGTGGTTGACTTTTTAACAAAATACGGTAATGAAAACCCGGAAACTAAAGTTGAAATTTCTACTCGAGTAGGCACTATTGTTATCGATCTATATGATGATACTCCGCTGCACCGTGCTAATTTTATCTATTTGGTGAAACAAGGATATTTTAATGAAACATTTTTTCATCGTATTGTTCCTAATTTTATTATTCAAGGTGGTAATAGTGACTTGCCTTCAACCAACGAAAAACGATTTAAATTAGGTGATGATTATCTAATACCTGCTGAAATTAACGGTCGAAATCATTTCTACGGCTCTGTAAGTGGCGCTAAGGAGTATCGTGAAAACCCAGATAAAAAATCAGCTCCGTTTGAATTTTTTATTTTTTTAGGTCCTGAAACTTCAACCAGTCATTTAAACGGTAATTATACCGTCTTTGGTCGAGTAACGCAAGGAATGGACGTGGTCGAAAAAATAGCAGCGTTACCTTCAGACGAAGGCGAATGGCCATTACAGAATGTGTATATTGAGGCGAAGGTATTATAACCGAATGTTCTCTTCTTCTTTATAAATAGTAGGAAATGTCAAATTAAAAGTAACAGCCAATAAGCGAATTACAATTACGATAGCACCTGAAATTACGACTACCCAATCTACCACCAAAGGTGTTTTTAATAATAAAAAATAGGCAATCCCACCTAATATACAGGCTGTTGCATATATCTCTTTTCTGAAGATAATTGGGATTTCATTACACAAAATATCGCGAAGCACCCCACCAAAACAAGCAGACATAGTACCCAAAGCGACACAAATTAATGGTGGTAGTCCCACCGAAATTCCTTTTTCAACCCCAATAACGGTATAAAGAGCAATCCCAATTGTATCAAACAAAAAAAGGGATCGGCGAACGTAACTTAATTTTTTACGAAGAATAACCGCAACAACTGCTGAACCTATAATAACATACAAATATGTTAAATTACGCATCCACGCAATGTTGGCGTCAATTAAAACATCGCGAAGCGTACCACCACCCACAGCTGTCACAAAGCCAATAATAAGAATTCCAAAAGGGTCCAACTTTTTTCGCATAGCTGTTAACACTCCCGAAATGGTAAAAGCGACCGTACCTAAAATATCAATTATAAATGTGAGTGTCATAGTTGCTGGGTGTAAAAGTTATAATCTTTTATTACAGTATCAATAAAGGTAAGCGGTGTTGTTTCATATTGAACTTCCATCACTTTCGAAATTCGGTTTGAAAGTTTTAAAATAACATTGTGGCTCCCACTGTATTTAGCTTGCTGAAACATGTTTTTAATAGTTTGCATTTCAGCATCGGTAAAGATAGTTACTTGCGGGTACACTGGATTGTAATTGTCGGGTAAATCGGTCAATACGGTTTGCGAGAAAGAAATAGTTTTCTTTTCTGAAATCACAGTTGTGCCTGCAGCCAAATCACCCAAGCGTTGACCCCTGCCATTAAACAAAATAACTACCAAGGCCACAGCACCACTTAAAATTGTAATATCAATCAATCGTAATAACCAGCGCATAAGATAGTTAGAAAAAGCAGGTTTAGAACCGTCAATTTTCACTACGCGTATTTTCATCACCGCTTTTCCAGGGCTTTGTCCGTTCCAGAACTGTTCCCATAATAAATGATATAATAGTATAGGAAGCCCGATAGTCATCGAAATTAAAATAGAGTCTGAAGTGAAAGTCAATGAAGTAAAAACTATAGAAATAAGAACAATATAAATAAACAGGATAACCGAATCGATCAAAAATGCCAATATGCGATCGCCCACCCCGGCTACATTCTGCACAATATTTACATTTTGCGCTGTTTCTATTTGAAATTTATCCATGAAAACTGTTTCTTTGAAAGAAAATACACAACCCCATGCGCGAGGCCGCATTTGCGAAGCAAAATAAAGACAAATGGTTAAAATTTGAAAGCGTTCTTCGGAATAATATTCAAATTAATCCTGACGAGCTAAGTGCTTTATACGTGGAAGTTACCGATCACCTTAGTTACGCACAGACATTCTACCCCAATAGCAATACGGCGCAGTACCTCAATAACCTATCGGTATTGGCGCATCAAAAAATATATAAAACCAAACGAGAGTCGCGAAAACGCTTTATTACGTTCTATACAAAAGAGTTTCCGTTGTTTTTCTCGCAGTACCATAAACAGTTGTTAATTGCCTTCATCACTTTTTCACTATTTGCAGTCGTCGGGGCCTATTCAGCAGCAACCGATTCAAACTTTGTACGGCTTATCCTCGGTAACGGATATGTAAACATGACTCTAGAAAACATTGAAAACGGTGATCCCATGGCTGTTTACAAGGAAATGGAATCTACGGACATGTTTCTGGGTATTACTATCAATAATATTCGCGTAGCGCTATTTGCTTTCTCTCTTGGTATTTTTTTAAGCCTTGGCACCTTATTTATCGTAATGCGAAACGCTGTTATGTTAGGTTCATTTCAATACTTTTTTTACGATCAAGGACTGCTTTGGGAATCAGCCCGCACCATCTGGATTCACGGTACCATTGAAATATCGGTAATCATCATTGCGGCTTGTGCTGGCTTGGTCATGGGAAATAGTATTTTGTTTCCTGGCACTTATACCCGACTGCAATCCTTTGTAAGAGGGGCTAAAGATGGATTAAAAATATTAATCAGCACCATTCCGTTTTTTATCATTGCTGGCTTTTTGGAAGGCTTTGTAACCCGACATACCGAAATGCCTGATTGGCTTGCCATTTTAATTATTGGCGGATCGCTAAGCCTCATTATTTTCTATTACGTTATTTACCCCATTAAATTAAAACGAAAACATGAACAACAACTACGTGAACTTTAAAAAACAGCGCGAGCTGGGAAGCATATTGACCGACACCTTTAAATTTGTTCGTCTGGAAGGAAAATCCTTATTAGGATTGATTTTAAAAATAGCCGGTCCTGCCCTACTCATTGTTTTGCTTGCCTATATCTATTATATGCAAGTAACGATGGGCAGTTTTGATTTACTGGCTGTTGGGGCATCTACCGAGATATTTGGTTTGGATATTGTTCTTGCGTTTTTTTTAATGCTTATTTCTGGAGTAGCATTTTACGCTCTAATGTACGGTACGGTTTTACAATACATAAAATCTTATATAAAAAATGATGGAAAAGCTATTAAAGAAGAAGTAACCGCTGGTGTTCGTCAAAGTTTTTGGAGTCTATTATTAATCAGCTTTTTAGTGGGATTGATTAGCGGAGTTGGTTTTATATTCTGTGTAATACCTGGTATCTACTTTGGCACCGTATTGGCCACAACCTACGCTATACACGTTTTTGAAAACCGAGACACAACCGATTCCATTAGCTATAGTTTTCAGCTTATTAAAGGTGAATGGTGGATCACGTTTGCAACCTATCTTGTTATTTTTATTCTGTATTACATCATCACCATTATTTTTAGTCTACCGAGCATCATTTATTCGTTTATAAACATCTTTACCGTAAGTCAGGAAGCCACTGCCAATCCAGCCGATATGTTCGATTGGATATATGTTGCCCTCAACGTATTAGGGATGATTGGCCAATATCTGTTATATGCCTTAATTATCATCAGCACCGCTTTGGTTTATTTTAACCTAAATGAACGTAAAAATTTCACTGGAGCTATGGAAACCATTGAAACCTTAGGTAAACGCGACGATTTGAATGCATAAACTTATTTTTATATTCTTCTTTCTTTTCTGTTTTGCTGAAGCAATTCCGCAGGACAGTACAACTGTGGAAAAACATGAAATTGTACGCTATGATACCGATAGTCGTATTTCCCCACTACAAGTTGATGAAGAGACAATCGAAGGATATAAAAACGATCCCGCTTTTGATTATTCTGAAAAAGACGCCGAAGAAAACTGGTGGCAGCAATTTAAAAACTGGCTGGGCAACCTTTGGAGCAGCTTTTGGAATTGGCTTTTAGGTGACCTGCAATACAATGGATTCTTTGCTTTTTTACTGAAAGTGCTTCCGTATCTCATTATTGGAGGGATCGTAGCGTTTATTGTTTGGCTGTTCTTTAAACTGAATCCAGGTGCTAATTTCTTCAAAAGCAAAGAAAAACCAGACGTATTTTTTTCCGAAGAAGAAGAAATCATTCGTTCTAAAAACATTCGGAAACTTATTGAAAAAGCATTGCAGAACAAGAATTACCGCTTGGCAGTGCGGTATTATTATTTATTGATTTTGAAAAAATTGACCGATGCCGAATTAATTGATTATGAATTCGACAAAACAAACACCGATTATATTGCTGAAATAACTTCAGATAGAGTTATCCTACCGTTTAAAAAAGCAACCAATCTATACGATTATATTTGGTATGGAAACTTTACCGTAACTGAAACTGATTACCAAAAAGCACAGCGAACCTTCCAGGAATTGGAACAACAAATACCAAACCCCCATGACTAAGCTGCAAAAAACATTTTTGGGTGTGTTCCTGCTGTTGCTGGCCGGAATGGTGTATATGGAGGCTACCAAACCCCCACCAGTAAGTTGGTTCCCCAGTTATAACAACCAAGATGAAATCCCACTTGGCACAGTGGTTTTATATGATATACTGGATCAGAATTTCAAAGAAAAGCTTACCGAAATAGACCGTCCGCCTTATGAAGTTTTACGAGACACTACTTTACAAGGCACATACCTCTTTTTAAACAATTCCATTGGTTTTGATCAGGCCGAGCTAGACAAATTATATCAATGGGCCGAAGAAGGGAACACTGTTTTTATTAGTGCAAATTCCATGGGAGCTAAGCTTTTGGATACCTTGCAAGTAGAAACAAAAACCAATTACTTGCTCAAGAACATCCAAACCGAGCCGCTTGTAAATCTTACTAACAAACAATTTGACGCCGCAAAACCGTATCACATTAAACGGAACTTCAACATTAAAACTTTTAGTAAAATCGATACGCTCAATCAAACGGTTTTAGGTTTTTCTGAAGCATTTAATGACCAAACATCCATACAGGATTCTTTGCCTAATTTTATTAAAGCCCCGGTTGGAAAAGGTGCCTTTTACTTGCACTTACAACCAGAAACGTTTTCCAATTATTTCCTATTGACCGAAAATTTTGCCACCTACACAAAAAATGCGCTGTCCTACCTTCCTAAAGACAAACAACTTTTTTGGGACAAGGAATACAAAACCGGAAAACACATCAACGTTTCACCACTGCACATTTTGTTGGGTAACAAATACCTGAAATGGGCTTATTATTTTGTACTTATTGGGGTATTATTATTTGTTCTATTTGAAGGAAAACGCAAGCAGCGAAGCATTCCAATTGTTCAACCGCCCAAAAATAGAACCTACGAATATACTCGGACCATTTCGGGAATGTACTTGGACAAAAAGGACTATCACAGTGTGGCAAAAAAACAAATTGCTCTCTTTTTTGAATACATTCGTATCCAGCTAAGAACACCAACCGAACAACAAAACAGTCGCTTTTTTACTGCCGTTGCCGGTAAAACGGGAAACACAATTGAAGACACCAAAAAACTGTTTACTTTTATCGATAAAGTGAACAACCAGCACACCACCAGCAGCGAAGAATTACAAAAATTATATAAAGAAATACAAGCATTTAAAACGAAAGCAGATGGAAAACCCTGAGAATAATAACGACGAACTTCATTTTAATAATAGAATTCCGTTACAGGAACTTCAAGAAGCCGTTGAAAGCATAAAGAAACAACTTGGTAAAATTATAATTGGCCAACAAGATTTTGTGGAATTGCTAATAGTAAGTTTATTGGCCAACGGCCACGTGCTAATTGAAGGCGTACCCGGAATTGCCAAAACCATCACCGCAAAACTGTTTGCCAAGACGTTGAAAACCGATTTTAGCCGTATCCAGTTTACGCCAGACCTAATGCCAAGTGATGTCTTGGGTACTTCGGTTTTAAATATGAAATCTTCAGAATTTGAATTCAAAAAAGGTCCGGTTTTTTCAAATATTATATTGATTGACGAGATAAACCGAGCACCGGCCAAAACCCAAGCGGCTTTGTTTGAAGTAATGGAAGAACGACAAATAACAATGGACGGCACCCGTTATGTAATGGATTACCCTTTTATGGTGCTTGCTACCCAAAACCCAATAGAACAAGAAGGAACCTATGCCCTACCCGAAGCCCAGCTGGATCGGTTTCTTTTCAAAATAAAAGTGGATTACCCAAATCTTGAAGATGAAGTAACTATTTTAAAATCGCATCACGACCGAAAGCTAGCCGTACCCCAAGATCAAATAGAAGGCGTGTTAACCCCAGAAGCTTTAAAAACCTTTAGAAGTCAGGTGCAAGATATTTTAATTGAAGACAAAATTTTCACCTACATCGCGCAAATTGTCGATAAAACCCGAAACCATCCACATTTGTATCTGGGCGGTTCGCCTCGGGCTTCGTTGGCCATTATGAATGCTTCCAAAGCATTTGCAGCCATCAATGGGCGTGATTTTGTTACCCCAGAAGATGCAAAACGAGCTTTGGCACCTGTGCTTCGCCATAGAGTTATCGTTTCACCAGAACGTGAAATGGAAGGCATGACACCTGAAACCGTGATCGATATGATTGCCCAATCTATAGAAATACCTAGATAACGTGATCAAGTTTATAAAATCCTTGTACCTCACACCACGTTTTTTTTACGTGCTGGCAAGCCTTGCTATGTTGTTTTTAGCATCGTATTGGTTTACGGAACTGTATGGAATAATTTGGATTTTAGTTTTGATCTTTTTAGTCTTCATCTTGTTTGAAATCAGTATGCTTTACAGCAAAAGCGGATTAAAAGGCGAACGAATTTTGCCTGACAAGTTTTCAAATAGTGATGTGAACGATGTGCTAGTTCAACTTAAAAACGACTATACTTTTACTGTTGAAGTAGCTTTGGTAGATGAATTACCTATTCAGTTTCAAAAACGAGATTTTTTCAGAAAAACTACACTGTCCGGAAAAAACAGGAATACCTTACAATACCAAGTGCGTCCAGTAGAACGTGGCGAATACCGCTTCGGAAATTTAAATTGTTATGCAACTTCGGTCATCGGCCTTATAAGACGACGCTATACCTTTAACAATGAACAGATGGTAAAGGTCTATCCATCGTTTATTCAGATGAAAAAATACGACTTTCTGGCCATTGATAACCGCTTACGGCAAATCGGGTTAAAGAAAATACGCCGTATTGGCCACACCATGGAATTTGAGCAAATAAAAGAATATGTGGTGGGAGACGATGTGCGTACCGTAAACTGGAAAGCGACTGCAAAACATGGGCATTTAATGGTGAATCAGTATCAAGACGAAAAAATGCAACCGATCTATTCCATTATTGATACCAGCCGGGTAATGAAAATGCCGTTTAACGAATTGAAACTACTTGATTATGCCATAAACAGTTCGCTAGCTTTCAGTAATATTGCCTTAAAAAAAGGTGATAAAGTGGGTATGGCTGATTTTTCGAATAAATTAGGTGCCTTTTTACCAGCAAATGCCAAGAAAACATATTTAAACACCCTACTGGAAACGCTCTATAATGTAGATACCAATTTTAAAGATTCCGATTTTGGGATTTTACAAGCCTTGGTACGAAGAAAGATCACCCAGCGCAGTTTGTTGTTATTATACACCAATTTTGAGCATATTTCCTCTTTAAAACGGCAACTTCCCTATTTGCAGGCCATTGCAAAAAAGCATGTGTTGGTCGTCATCTTTTTTGAAAACACTGAACTGAAATCGTTGAGTGATACAGACGCTGAAACCATCCCCGAAATTGTGGACCAGACCATTGCGCTGCAGTTTCAGTTTGACAAAAAATTAATGGTGCGCGAACTGGAGCAACGCGGAATACAAACCGTATTGACAGCCCCAGAAGATCTAACCGTCAATACCATCAATAAATATCTGGAAATTAAGGCCAGAGGATTATTGTAACATTTCAGTCATTAAAAAATACAGTTGGGTACTTTGTTTTATGGTAGAACGTAAAACCATTGCATCTTTGTTTCAACAATAGCAATAATCTTTAAAACGATACCTCATGAAAACAATTATCACCTTAACACTTGCCTTAACTACCTTCATTTTAAGCGCTCAAACTGAAACGGATACCATTTCAGAAAATACCAGCATTACCGTAACTGTTCCCGTACAAAGTAAAGATGGAAACGTTATTTTTGGACTCTACGACGAAGCTTCATTTATGAAACAGCCGCTTGTAGGCTTAGAAGGCGAAATTGAAGACGAAAAAGCAACTGTAACCTTTAAGAACATAGCACCCGGTACGTATGCCATCTTGTTGTACCACGATAAAAACGAAAACAAACAAATGGATTTTGAACCCAACGGCATGCCAAAAGAGCCTTATGGCGCTAGCAACAATGTAATGAGTATGGGACCGCCATTATGGAGCGATACTAAATTTGAAGTAACCAACGAACCGATTGAACTTGAGATTAGAATGTAACATTACTACTGTTAATAAAAATTTTAAAGCGCAATGAAGAATACCTTCATTGCGCTTTCTTATATAAGAAAAAACATAAAATAAAAAATTACCATAGATTTTATCAATAACAATCGTACCTTTGTTAGAAAGCAAAAGCGATGACAATAACTCAATTAAAATACGTTTTAGCAGTAGCTGAACACCAAAACTTTACGAAAGCGGCACAAAAGACTTTTGTAACACAGCCTACTTTGAGCATGCAAATACAAAAGCTGGAAGAAGAACTGGATATCTTAATTTTTGATCGTAGCAAAAAACCTATTGAATTAACAGCGGTTGGTCAAAAAATTGTTACCCAAGCTAGAAATATTGTTAATGAATCTGAACGCATGCAAGATGTGGTGGATCAGGAAAAAGGGTTTATTGGTGGCGAGTTTAAATTGGGTATTATCCCGACCATTACCCCTACGCTGTTGCCTATGTTTTTAAAAGCATTTACTAATAAATACCCTAAAGTTCAGCTTAAAATTGAAGAGCTTACTACCCCAGAAATTATTACAAAACTTCAAGATGGTCATATAGATGCGGCTATTGCAGCTACGCCATTACACATAGAGCGAATTAAAGAGCGCCCTCTATATTATGAACCTTTTGTAGGGTACATACCCTCTAATCATCGTCTTTCAAAAAAAGATAAAATTGACAGTGCAGACTTAGAACTGAACGATATACTATTATTAGAAGATGGACATTGTTTCAGGGATGGTGTTATTAATCTTTGTAAGTCGTCAAAATTAAGTGGAAACGAAAAATTCCAATTAGAAAGTGGAAGTTTTGAGACTTTAATCAAGCTTTCCAATGAAGGATTGGGTATGACCCTCCTTCCTTATTTACATACCTTAGATATTTCAGAAAAGCAACAAGAGAATCTTCGCTATTTTAATGAGCCTTCTCCAGCACGGGAAGTAAGTTTAATTTACAATAAAAGTGAGTTAAAGCTTCAAATAATCGAAGCGCTCCATGATATTATTTCAGGAGTTGTAAGAGGGGCAATCGCCTTTCAAGATGTTAAAATTATAGACCCTTTAAAAAAATAAACGCCCAGTAAAAATTACTGGACGTTTAATTTTATGGGTTTAATAAAATTAGACATTGATTTAATTGGGGGTTCTGTTTAATAAGAGTGTCTACCCAGGCTTTTAGTTCCTCAATTTCGTAAGGAAGAAGCCTATCCATCGCCTTTTTCAACTCTTTACAGAACAAATTCACATCAAAACTTACTTTTGCAAGCACGGCTTTGGTGTAATCATACATTGCTCTAGCCATTGTTAAACTAAATTTAAAATAGGTTAAGTAGAAGTGTATCTATAAGCAAAAGTTTTATTTGGTTAGTTCTTTAAATATAACAAAAATATTTCAAATTTATTCTTTTTGTTGATAACTAATAGCTGTTAAAATCGGTTATCACCATCCAGCAAATCGCCTAAACCGCCAAGAATGCTACCTTCCCCTTTATCTTTTCCTCCGCCCTTAGGTGCAGCTGCCCAAACTCGTTTTGCTAAACGACTAAAAGGTAAAGATTGCACATAAACAGTTCCCGGACCAGTTAACGTTGCGAAGAACAAGCCTTCCCCTCCAAAAAAGGTGTTTTTAATACCTCCAACAAATTCTATATCGTAATCTACCGTTTGGTCAAAGCCAATAATACAACCCGTATCAATTTTTAACTTCTCACCTGGTGCTAATTCTTTTATGGCTGTAGTTCCGCCAGCGTGTACAAAAG
>OJEO01000440.1_pt1 | contig 15245 bp, 17 predicted proteins | sample 1593621 | NCBI WGS metagenome assembly OJEO01 (sample SAMN05416875, study PRJEB24817) | seawater metagenome | isolation source: Sea water | place: Canada:Atlantic | collected 2013-11
CCCACGTTAATTTTCCTTGACGATAGTTAAAATCGTAGGTAAAATTAAGGTTGGCTGCATAATTGGATGTTCCTCCGCCCGTCCACTCGTCGTTAAAGGCTGCTTGGTTAAATATTAAAGAAACGTTACCGGCACGCGTCCAGCCATCTTTTGGTTCTTCATTCTCTTCTTCCTGAGCCATTGATAGAAATGGGGAAATAAATAATACTGCTAAAAATAATCTTTTCATAATAGGTTTGTTTTTTCTACAAATTTAAATGATATGGTTTGTCTTGAAAGAAAGAAAATTCTTAAAATTTAAATTTGTAAAATAAGGGAAGTTGTTGTTGAGGGGTATTACTTTTTCCTTTTGAATAAAGGTACGGAAGAACAGGCCTCGCCATACATCACACTTTTGGCTACTTCCTGAAGGCGTTGAGCAAGTAATACATATGCATTTTCAGGAATTGGTTTATGGGCACATCCTTTTATAATAACTGGCTTGTCTTCATATTCTGAAACATCTAAGGTGTGTAATATTTCAGCAAACAAAATACTTTCGAGCGTTTCTGAACTGCCTACGACTGTTTTTTTAGCATAGGGTGCCAATTGAAGGGATAGAAACATATACGCCCAACCAGGAATAATGGCATCGGTAGCACAATAAAGATTTACAAAACAACCTTCATATTGCGACCAATCGTACTCTTTCACTTCTTTTCTGAAATCTTTTTCACGGAGTACAATACCTTCCAATAACCATTGCGAAATATCAATGGAAACCCTTTTACCTTCTGGATAAAAGTCTTCTAAATTAAAGGTTATAAGCTTGCTGTTCGCAACGCGGTTTATTATTTGTTCTTCCATACATTATTTCTTTTCAATTCGGGGTTTCGGTACAATTTTAATTGTTTTGCAGCGCAAAATAATTAAAATCACTCAACCACCTTTAATTTAGAATGAAGGGAGGTGGTTGAGTGATTTTTGAACAATGTAGCTGTCCCAAAAATCGTATCGAAACTACCGATTCAATACTAACTGAATTTAAAGCATCCCCAATTCCAGTTTCGCTTCTTCGCTCATTAATTCTTGACTCCACGGCGGGTCGAAGGTGATTTCTACTTCAGCGTCTTTTACCATCTTAATGGATTTTACTTTGTCTTCAACTTCTTGTGGCAATGATTCTGCTACCGGACAGTTGGGAGTCGTTAACGTCATCAGGATTTTTACTTCTCGGTCTTCATTTACAAAAACATCGTAAATAAGCCCAAGCTCGTATATATCCACAGGGATTTCAGGGTCATAAATGGTTTTGATCACCTTTAAAATTTTATCGCCTAATTCGGTTGTATCTATTGTTTCAGTTTCAGTACTCATAGTTTTAATTTTTTAATTGTGCTTGATAGGCTACGGCGTAAAGTTTTAATTGTTTTACCATAGAAACCAAACCATTAGCACGGGTAGGGGATAAATGTTCTTTTAACCCAATTTCATCAATAAATTGTGTGTCTGCTTCAATGATATCCTCTGGCTTTTGATTAGAAAATGCCCGGATTAGTATAGCAATGATGCCTTTAGTGATAATAGCATCACTATCAGCAGTAAAAACTACTCTATCATCCTTTATTTCAGCATTAAGCCAAACACGGGATTGACACCCTTTTATTAATTTGTCTTCTGTTTTTAAGTTTTCGTCAATCAATGGAAGCGATTTCCCCAGTTCTATCATATATTCATAACGCTCCATCCAGTCATCGAACATGGAAAACTCGTCAATCAATTCTTTCTGTATTTCTTTAATCGTCATTAATTTTCTTCTTTATCTTTTGTTGCGGTTATCAGTACGCTTTGGTCGCTTTTTGAGTATAAAGTTAACACGTTGTCTTGAATACGGTAACCACCCACTTTGTTCATTGTTTCTAAAAACAGATCTTCAACTTGCATCGCATTTTTTCCACACATTTTTTTGGTGGCTGCCAGTTCTCCAAAAGTGATGGTGTTGACATTTGTCGTGTAATCACCAAAATAGTTATTACAGCCTGCATTTCCGGAAACTCTTCCGCTTAATGCAGCAAAAGTAATAGTAGGCTTATTTGAAGTCATGGAAGTGCCTTCAACATTTGTTACGGTATAATCTCCAGAAAGTTGAACATTTCCAGCAACATCTATAACTCTTTTTGTTTCATCACAACTTGTAAAAACAAGAGCGAATAATACAAGGCTAATAGTGGCAAGTGATTTCATAGGTTTATAGTTTAAGTTAACATTGTTTTTGCTTTTTTTACGGCTGCTACTAATGCATCTACTTCTTCTTTTGTGTTGTAAAAAGCAAAAGAAGCTCGTACGGTCCCCGGAATTTTATAAAACTCCATAATAGGTTGCGCACAATGATGCCCGGTACGAACCGCTATGCCTAATTTATCAACAATAGTACCAATATCATACGGATGAATCCCTTCAATATTAAAGGATATTACAGATGTTTTATCAACACCGGTTCCGTAGATTTTAAGATCTTCTATTGCAGTTAATTGCTCAGTGGCATATTGCAACAATTTATGTTCGTGGGCTTCAATTTCATCAAAACCGATACTGTTAAGATAATCAATTGCAGCACCAAAAGCAATACCTCCTGAAATATTAGGCGTGCCAGCTTCAAATTTATGCGGAAGCCCTGCGTAGGTGGTTTTTTTGAAAGTTACTTCGGCAATCATCTCACCACCACCTTGATACGGAGGAAGTTTGTTAAGCCATTCTTCTTTTCCGTAAAGCATTCCTACCCCTGTAGGACCACACATTTTATGAGCTGATGTCACATAAAAATCAACATCCAACGCTTGTAAATCGGGTTTTATGTGCGAACAAGATTGTGCGCCATCTACTAAAACAGCAGCACCAACTTTGTGTGCCATTTTGATTATTTCAGCAATAGGATTGATGGTTCCCAATGCGTTTGAAATATGATTTACAAATACCAATTTTGTGTTTTCTGAAAGGAGTTTTTCGTATTCTGAAAGTATTAAAACACCCTTTTCATCAATAGGGATTACTTTTAATTCAGCTCCAGTACGTTCACAAAGCATTTGCCAAGGAACAATATTAGAGTGGTGTTCTAAAGCCGAAACAATAATCTCATCGCCTTTTTTTAGAAATTCAGTAAAACCATTTGCAACGAGGTTGATGCCGTGTGTAGTGCCAGCAGTTAAAATAACCTCGTGCGTTTGTTTAATGTTGAAATGTTGCTGAATTTTTTTCCGTGCACCTTCATACGCATCAGTTGCCTCTTGTGATAAAGAGTGTACCCCACGGTGAATATTCGCATTGTAATTTGAATAATAATCGACAATTGAATCAATTACCACTTGTGGTTTTTGAGACGTAGCCGCATTATCTAAATACACTAAAGGCTTCCCATTTACTTCACGCTGAAGAATGGGAAAGTCTTTTCTAATTTCCTGAACGTTAAAGGCCATGGAAAATTTTATTTAAGTAGTGATTATAACTGGAAACCTAAACTAACGCCTATTTTCTTAGCAATCAGTTTGTTAATTCGGTTTTTCAGTTCCGGAATTTTTACGCTTTCAAGTACACTATTAGCAAAAGCATACATTAATAACGCTCTAGCTTCTTTTTTAGCAATACCGCGAGAACGCATATAAAACAATGCATCTTCGTCTAATTGACCAATAGTACACCCGTGAGAACATTTCACATCGTCTGCAAAAATCTCTAACTGTGGCTTGGAGTTTATAGTTGCGCGATCATCTACTAAAATATTGTTGTTCTGTTGAAAGGCATCAATTTTTTGAGCATCCTTATCAACTAACACTTTTCCGTTGAAAACACCTGTCGATTTATCTGCAAAAACACCTTTATAATCTTGATGACTTTCGCAGTTTGGTGCGGTATGATGTACAAGGGTATTATGATCTACGTGTTGCTTGTCTTCAATTATGGTAATACCATTTAAAGTAGAATTACAACGTTCCCCGAATTGATAAAAACTTAAGTTATTACGAGTTAATTTTCCACCAAATGAGAACGTGTGAACGCGACAATTGCTTTCTCGCTGTTGCGAAACGTAAGTACTATCTATTAAAGAAGCAGAAGGATTGTCTGTCTGAATTTTATAGTAATCTACATACGCTCTTTTCTCAGCAAAAATTTCAGTAACACTATTGGTGAAAACTGCATTTTCTGAAAGACTTTGATGACGTTCGATAATTTGTACGTGAGCATTTTCGCCTACCACGACCAAATTACGAGGCTGTAGCATAACCGCTGCTTCATTTCCAGTTGAAAAGTTGATGATTTCTATCGGTTTTTCAACTTCTTTATTTTTTGGAATATGAATATACGCTCCTTCTTTTGCAAACGCAGTATTTAACGAGGTGATGCTGTCTTTTGTGGCAACTTTATCAAAATACGTTTCAATTACGGGTTGGTATTTTGATTTGTTTAAAGCAGAAGAGAGCAAACAAACATCGATAGAATCGTGTGTGGTTTCAGATAAGAATGAACTATACACGCCATCAATAAACACAATTTTATAGGTGTCGATGTCGTGTAGAAAATACTTTTTAACATCCTTAAATTCAATATGTTTTTCCTGTTGCTCCGGAAAGATGCTATAATCGGTTTTTTCAAGTGATTTTAAAGAAGTGTATTTCCAGTCTTCTTCCTTCTTGGAAGGGAAACCTTGTTCTTCAAATACTTTCATGGCTTTGTTACGAAGATCATGAATAGGAGATTCGGGCTCCAGATGATCTTCAAAAGCGATGTATGATGAAACTAATTTATCTTTTAAACTCATATTGTTATAGTTTGAGGTTTCAAGTTTTAAATTACAAGTTAATACCTTGCTTACTTGAACTTATTCCCTTTATATTCTTTCTTGTTTAAATAGGCTATAAAGGCTGAAATTCTTTTACTTAATTGCACATATTTTTCGATGAGGGCAGTCAATTCATTTTCTGAAATATACCCAGAATCAAAAACACGGTACAATTGAGACCTTGTTTCGCCCGCAGATCCTTTTGCAATGGATAAAAACTGTCTAAACTCTAAGTTTCCATCCCGTTCAAACCCTTCTGCAATATTATCCATTACCGAACCAGAAGATCCTTTAATTTGGTTGTTTAGTTTGTAATCGGTTTTTAAGTTGGTTTCAATAGACAATTTGATGATTTCCTTAGATACTTCTCTGGCTTCTTGCCAAATTTCTAAACCCTCAAATCGTTTAATTGTTGCCATACATTAAATTTAACTTGAAACGTGAAACCCAAAACAAATTAAACTAACTCTTCTTTAATCCAGTCGTACCCTCTTTCTTCAAGCTCATGTGCCAGTTCTTTTCCGCCTGATTTCACAATTTTTCCGCCCATTAATACGTGTACATAATCTGGAATTATATAATCCAGCAAGCGTTGGTAGTGTGTAATAACAATTACAGCGTTGTCTTTGCTCTTTAATTTGTTTACACCGTTGGCAACCACTTTTAACGCATCGATATCCAAACCAGAATCTGTTTCGTCTAGAATGGCCAATTTAGGCTCCATCATGGCTAATTGAAAAATTTCATTCCTTTTTTTCTCGCCTCCAGAAAAACCTTGATTTAAAGAACGAGATAAAAACTTACGGTCTATCTCTAGCATATCTGCTTTTTCTTTAATCTTCTTAAGCATTTCACTTGCTGGCATATCGTCAAGTCCTTTTGCTTTTCGGGTTTCGTTAATAGCCGTTTTAATAAAGTTTGTCACGGTAACACCAGGAATTTCGATAGGATATTGAAATGATAGAAATACTCCTTTGTGAGCGCGTTCTTCAGGGTCTAATTCAGAAATTTCTTCACCTTCAAACTCGATTTCCCCTTTGGAAAACTCAAACTCTTCTTTTCCTGCAATAACAGAAGCCAACGTACTTTTACCAGAACCGTTTGGTCCCATAATAGCGTGTACTTCTCCAGCATTAACCTCTAGGTCAATCCCTTTTAAAATATCTTTTCCTTCTATACCTGCGTGCAGATTTTTAATTTTTAGCATAGTTAACTTTTCTTTTCTTCAATTTTTATATCAGTCTTAGCGGGTTTTTCGCTAACGTGTAAAATATCTTTGATCGTAATTACTTCTTCCCAAACTTCTTCAGTTTCGGCCTTTGGATTGGGTTTTACAACACCAGTCACAATTACCGGAACCATATCGTATGGGTCTTTTTTTATTTTGGAAACTTTTTCTGCCAATTCATGGCTTTTATCATCTAGCGTAACACCATAGATAAAATTATTTCCTTTAAAAACCGCTGCATCGTCCGTGTAAATAAATTCACCTCTATAGGTTTTCACGTTATTGTCAACCTCCGAAACAGTTTTTTTACCGGTTTCTTTTTCAGTTTCCTTCTTGGTGTTATTACAAGAAATTACTGTGGCCGAAAGCAATAGCAACAAAAGTATTTTTTTCATAATACGGTGTTTTGGTTTTTATTCTTTCTAAAAAAAACTACCCTACTGAACCTTCTAATGAAATTTCAAGTAATTTTTGTGCTTCTACTGCAAACTCCATCGGAAGTTTATTCAACACCTCTTTACTAAAACCATTTACAATTAGAGCAATGGCTTTCTCGGTATCGATACCTCGTTGGTTACAGTAAAATATTTGGTCTTCTCCAATTTTACTGGTTGTGGCTTCGTGTTCTACTTGAGCCGTTTTGTTTTTTGCTTCAATGTAAGGGAAGGTGTGTGCTCCACAATCGTTCCCCATTAATAAGGAATCACATTGTGAAAAATTACGAGCATTATCGGCGCGGCTGTTTATTTGTACCAGACCACGATAACTATTCTGAGATTTACCTGCAGAAACACCTTTTGAAATAATGGTACTCTTAGTATTTTTCCCTAAGTGAATCATTTTAGTACCCGTATCTGCCTGCTGAAAATTATTGGTAACAGCAATGGAATAAAATTCTCCAATTGAATTGTCACCTTTTAAAATACAACTAGGATACTTCCATGTTACAGCACTTCCGGTTTCTACTTGTGTCCACGAAATTTTTGCATTTTTCTCACAAAGACCACGTTTGGTTACAAAATTAAAAACGCCTCCTTTTCCATCTTTACTTCCAGGAAACCAGTTTTGAACGGTAGAATATTTAATTTCAGCACCGTCTAGGGCTATAAGTTCTACTACAGCTGCGTGTAATTGATTTTCATCACGCATTGGAGCGGTACAGCCTTCTAGGTAACTAACGTAACTATCTTCATCGGCTATAACCAATGTACGCTCAAATTGTCCTGTTCCTGCTTGATTAATTCTGAAATACGTAGAAAGCTCCATTGGGCATCGTACTCCTTTTGGAATATAGCAAAATGAACCATCACTAAATACGGCGCTATTTAAGGCGGCATAAAAGTTGTCTTTCTGCGGAACAACAGAACCTAGATATTTTTTTACCAGTTCAGGATGCTCTTTAATCGCTTCGGAGATGGAGCAGAATATAATTCCTTTTTTAGCCAAGGTGTCTTTAAAAGTCGTGGTTACCGAAACAGAATCCATTACGATATCTACGGCTACACCTGCTAATTTTTTTTGTTCGTCTAATGAAATACCCAGTTTGTTGAAGGTTTCCAATAACTCTGGATCTACTTCGTCAATGCTATCGTATTTTGGTTTTTTATTTGGAGCGGAATAATATGATATGTTTTGAAAATCTGGCTTGTCGTAATGTACATTAGCCCATTCAGGCTCTATCATTTCTTTCCAATATCGAAAAGACTCTAGGCGCCATTCGGTCATCCATTCGGGCTCTTCCTTTTTCTTTGAAATAGCACGAACAATGTCCTCGTTTAAACCAACAGGGAACGTGTCAGATTCTATATCCGTATAAAATCCGTATTCGTACTCTTTTGTTTCGAGTTCTTTTTTTAAATCGTCTTCAGTAAACTTAGCCATTGGTAGCTTCTATTTTTTTCTTTTTGTTTTATCTATTTCACAAATAAAACAACGTAAGATTTTTATTAATTCTAATTAAAGCGAAAAACTTTCGCCACAACCGCATGTACGGTTTGCATTGGGATTGTTAAAAACAAACCCTTTGCCGTTCAACCCACCGCTATACTCTAGCGTGGTTCCTACTAAATAAAGAAAACTTTTTTTATCGATAGCAATTTTTACCGAATCATCTTCAAAAAGCTTGTCGTTTTCTCCTATTGCACTGTCAAACTTGAGGTCGTAAGATAAGCCGGAGCAACCTCCGCTTTTTACACCTACTCTCACAAAATCATTTGCTATATTGAAGCCTTCTTCAGACATCAATTGTTCCAGCTTAGATTTCGCATGTTCACTAACTTTTATCATAAGATAAACTTGTTCTAAATTAGACTGCAAATATACGGTAAATACTGATGCTAGCCATAGTTAGCTATCGATTTAAACCTATGGCGCTATAGTTTTAAATAATAATTAACAAATTACTGTATAAAGACTTAAAATTGAAAGAGATGTAAGTGGTTTTTGTAGAGAACCTAAGGCTTTTGAAAGTCTGGGTTATTTATAAAACTTTCATCTGATAAGGCTAATAAAAAAGCTTTGAGATCTTGTTTGTCTTGTTCGGAAAGGTGAACGCCGCCTTCGCCAACGGCTTTCATAAGAGGGTCGATCGTTTCAGAATAGACCAAACCTTCGCTGTAATGATCAATTACTTCCTCTAATGTTTCAAACCTACCATCATGCATATAAGGAGCTGTGTAAGCTAAATTACGCAAGGATGGGGTTTTAAAGGCGCCAAATTCTCTTGGATCGCCCGTTGCTCCACCACGACCAAGATCGGTAATTATTTCATCCAGACCATTGTTGTGAAAGTCGTTATCTGTCCATAGCAAGTTGTTAGGTGGCGTTCCGTGACAATGAAAACAATCTCCACGAGTTTCGTCCACATACACATTGAGTCCGTTGCTTTCGGCTTCGGTCAATTCTATTTCACCGCGTAAAAACTGATCGTATCTTGAATTTCCTGAAATTAGGGTGCGTACAAACTGAGCGATAGCTTTTGAAACCATCGTAGAATCTATGTTGGAGCTCCCAAAAGCTTCAGAAAATAATTGTGGATACTCAGCGTCTGATTGAAGGCTTGCCACTGCATTTGGCCAGGTATTGTGCATTTCAACAGGATCTACAACAGGTTGTAAAGCTTGGTTTTCTATAGAAGAAGCGCGTCCGTCCCAAAAAAAGTTTTCTTGATAATTCCATGCTAGGTTAAATAGTGGCATGGAATTTCTATTACCATTAATGCCGTCTATTCCTGGGCTAAATTGTCTAGAATCTGTAAAAGCCTCGTTTGGAGCGTGGCAACCCGCACAAGCTAACGTATTATCTGCAGAAAGAATAGGGTCGAAAAATAACTTTTTCCCTAAAGCGACGCCTTCAACAGTTTGTGGATTGTTTCCGGGAATTATTGGTGGTGATATTTTTTCTTCAAAAAGACGAGGTACTTCCAATGTTAAAGGGGTTGGTTCATACCCTTCTTCTTCAGGAGTAGTACTTTCATTTTTGGCACATGAGCTTACAAGGAGGCAGCAAAGGCCAATAAAAAATATGAATGGTATATTTTTTAAAAATTTCAAGGTAAAATTTATTCTAAAATATCTGCTATAGGACCTAAACTAAAAACGCTTTTGCCGTTTTCAGACATCATTCTCTGTGCTTCAGCATTCATCATTAAATTATTGTTTAGCTCGTTTAAATCCCATTGATTTGGGTTTCTAAACCATTCCGCTACATTCATTTCAACTTCTATAAACTTGTCATTAAAAACGGAAATGCTCCCTAAGTTCACTTCAAAAGAAGTGTCTTCGGGCTGTGGGTTGTCTCCTGGATTGTCCACAGCGTGTATTGTGTGATATTGATAGCCTTGATTTGCGCCTGTTTCGTCAATGAATGTACCTTCCAAACGCATATAATGGTAGCCTCCGCCAAGCATGGTAGGGACGCCCCAATTTGCTGAAGTTAAATCTGGATAAGCACCGTCAATATTGTAATCGCTGTTAAGTCCAAATGTAAAGCTTACTGTATATTCACCTTCGGGAATTTTTTGATCCAAGTTGTAATTTATATTTAACCCTTCTCTCGAATTTATCAGGTTATGACCTTCAACAAAAATAGTCTCACCTGTTTCGCTAGTAAATGTAACATTTGAGATTAAATAATCTAATTTTGAAATGGTTAATACGTCACCATTTGCATTGGTAAATTCAGTTGTTTCAAAATCTGAATTTTCTAATTTAGTTCCATCCCAATTTTGAGTAAAAGTAAAACTAACATTGTAATCAGGATTTATAACCTCATCTTCATCTACATCTTTGCAAGCAAAAAGAGTTGCTGTAATGGCAACTAATAATACAATCTTTTTCATACTAAATTTATTTATAATTACTTAAGCTTAAAAATTAAAACATCTTCTACGCCTTGGTTTTGTGGAATGTCTTTGTCACTACTTTGGGTACTGCCTGCAATGACATAGGAGTTATTTTCGGCTTCTATGGCATCTTCAGCAAAGTCTAAGTTTGAACCGCCAATTGTATATTGAAATTCAATATTCTGGTCTTGACCAATGAGCAATACCATAGCGTCATTTTGACCTTTATTTTCGGAAAAATCACCATTTGAACTTCTGGAGTTTCCTGTGATCAAATATTTTTCATTAGAAATGTTAGTAATGTTTCTAGCGCTTTCAAATTCGCTTCCTCCGTATGATTGCTGCGATAATATGATGCCATCATCATCTATTTTCACGCCCCATATATCGGCATTTCCAAAGTCGCTTGTAACATCTACATCGTTACTTCGGGTGTCACCAAATAGGAGGTAGTTACCATCTGTGGTGGCTGTGCCAGTATAAAGATTTTCAATCTGGGTGCCGCCATAATTTTTTTCCCATATAAGTTCTCCATTCTTAGAAACTTTTACAATCCAAAAATCGTAAGTGCCAATGTTATCTGTAATGTCGACATCAGCACTATCTGATGTTCCAATTACTAAATATTCGCCAGTACTTGTTTGTACAATATCGTATGCGGTATCGGTAAAGGTGCCACCAAAATAATTTCGCCATACTAGCTCTCCATTTTCAGAAAGTTTAATAATCCAGTAATCACCCCCAGCATGTTGCGCATTTCTAAGGTTGGATCCTAAGCCACCTTCTCCATTACTTGCAGTAACATCTAAAACCCCGGCTGCTATATAGCCTCCATCCTTAGTTTGTATAACTTTATACGCTTTATCGCCTCCCGAATATCCAAAACTTTGTTCCCATTGAAGATCACCTGACGCACTAAATTTTACAATCCAAAAATCATGAAAACCTTCATTGTTTGAAACATCTCCTCCTGCACCTCTACTATAACCAGAGGCTATATAACCCCCATCACTCGTTTTTGTAAGGCTAGATGCTGTATCGTCTGCTGGACCTCCATAGGTCTTGCTCCAAACGATATCGCCATTGGGTGTAATTTTTAAAAGCCAATAGTCTAAATCGGAAGAGAATTTATCCGTTATATCGCCATCAGTGCTTTTAGTTGAGCCCAAAACAACATAATTACCATCACCTGCTAAAACGATGCTTACGGCTTTGTCTAAGTCGCTACCTCCATAGGTTTTAATATAATCTAATTCACCTTGAAATTCTGTTATTTCCGGATCTACTTCTTCCTCTTCTATTGGGGAATCTTCTTTTTTACAAGAAACAAAGCTTACTAAGATAAAAAGGAGCAATGCCTTGTAGGTTAATCTATACATTTTAAAGTGTTTAATTTACTATTAATCTTTTGGTAGTTAGGTTATTAATTTTAACCAGATAGACTCCGGATTGCAATGAATTGATGTTAATCTTTTCTTTTTGTAGGTTTTCAGAAAAATTAAAATTTAAAACACGCTTTCCTAAAACTGAATATACTTCCACTTGTTCTACCGGAGAAATACTTGAAACAATCGTTAAGCTGTTTTTAGCAGGATTTGGGTACATGGTAAAATTAGTATTGCTTAATTCAGCAATATTCAACTCGTTATTATCTCTAACTAAAGTAAAACCACCGCTTCCGCTTATGATAATATTTTTACTTGCAAAAAAAGGATAAACATTCCAACTACCACTAAAGCCTACATCATTACTACTTGGGAAGGTGTCAAAAAACCCGTATTGCGATATGTTTTGATTAGCAATATCACTTATGTCTAATACATTCAATCCTGCGGTGTAATTAGCAAAATAATATTTATCTCCTACTACATAGCCGTTGTGGTCTATCGCTGGTGTAGGTCCTGAAAATTCAGTGTGAAACTGTGGGCTATCTAAATCTGTAAAATCAAAAAAGATGGTTCTTGTATTAAAGCCAAAATTAAGCTCATCGGTTTCATCTCCTAAAATAAAATATTTTTGATCCTCAGTAAACCACCCTTGGTGTGTATACCCTACATTATTATAACTTATGGTTGAAATACCTTGTGGATTGTTTTTATCGGTAATGTCCACAATAACAACTTCGTTTTCGTTGCTACCTATTAAAATTTCATTGCCTGTGTAGTCAGAATCTGGTCCAATATACGTGACAACTTGCGCATCGTGGCTGTATGAATCCATTGAATAACCACCTGCAGCAATAGGATTAAGAGGATCTTGAATGTTTACAAAATGAGGACCCCCATTAAAAGTGTTGGTTCCTACTCCGTATGCATATCCCGAATCTTCATTTATAACCACGTTATGCGCACTCCCAAAACCATCATAATGTGCATCTTCTGTAAATGTTTCAGGTGGGTTGGTTACATTTCGCAATCTTGTTAAATCAAAAACCTGCATTCCATGGTTAGAAGCTTCACTAACAACAAAGGCATAATCACTATATACTTTTATATCTCTCCAAGTACTAGAACTTGTGTGCGTTGGCAACTTTCCTAAATAAATGGGGTTAATGGGGTCGGAAATATCAATAAAAGCAGTTCCGTTATTTAACCCAACTAAGGCATATTCTTTACCATCTTGTGGGTCGGTCCACCCCCAAGAGTCATTTCCAGAAGTAGCATTCATTTGACCTAAGCTTATACTTGATAGCAAATCAAAATTTTGGCAAGGGAATCCACTGGCGGTTCCATTTTCACAAGGGGTTTGCGCAAATGCAAAAGTGCTAAAAATTGAAAATAGAAAAATGTAAAATTGTTTCATTATAAAGTAGTTTAGTTTAATTTTTGAAAGATAAAAGATAAAATTCCTATACGCTAACGTAAATAGTTAAAAATTAGTGCCTTATTAATTATAGGTCTTTATTAACAGGGTTACATTACAAAATATAGCCTATTTTTAAGAAAGCTCGATGATTTCAGAACTTGGTTATTACTAATTTGATCTCTAAAAGTAAAAAAAGCATGAGATCATTTTAAAAAATTTGCAACGAAACTACGAAAATTATTCCTATAGATAAGAATTGATTAATTTATTGTGATTATATAGTTTTTAAAGGCAAAGGAAGTTTGTTTAAACCCTAACCCTTATTTTTGCATCTTAAAATCTTCAATACATGTTTGATAATAAAAACGATTCAAAAACCAGTATTTCAGAATTAGGCGAATTCGGTCTAATAGATCATTTAACCAAAAACTTCAAGATAAAACATGAAACCACGGTTAAAGGAATTGGGGATGATGCTGCGGTAATTTCTTCAGAAGAAAACAATCAAATAGTGGTTACTACTGATATGTTGGTGGAAGGTGTGCATTTCGATTTAAGTTACATGCCACTCAAACATTTAGGGTATAAAGCTGTTGTTGTTAATTTATCCGATGTGTATGCGATGAACGCTACGGCTAAACAAATTACGGTTTCTATTGCAGCTTCTAATCGATTTCCCGTTGAAGCTTTAGAAGAATTATACGCTGGTATTGAAACAGCTGCCGGTATTTATAATATTGATGTCGTAGGTGGCGATACAACTTCATCGACAACTGGATTGGTGATTAGTGTTACGGCTTTAGGCCAAGCAAAACAAGAGGATATTGTATATAGAAATGGTGCTAAAGAAAATGATTTGTTGGTATTGACTGGTGATTTGGGAGCTGCTTATTTAGGGCTTCAGGTTTTAGAACGAGAAAAACAGGTATTTAAAGTAAACCCAAAATCACAACCAGATTTAGATAAATATACCTATATAATAGAACGACAATTAAAACCCGAAGCGCGACAAGGTATTTCGGCTTTGTTGAAAGATCTAGATGTGAAACCCACTGCTATGATCGATATAAGTGACGGGCTTTCTTCAGAAGTCATTCATATTTGTAAGCAGTCGAAAGTAGGTTGTAATTTGTATGAAGACAAAATTCCGTTAGACCCACAAGTTATTTCAACATGTGAAGAGTTTGAACTCGATAGCACAACAATAGCTTTAAGTGGTGGGGAAGACTATGAGTTGTTGTTTACCGTTTCTACAGATGATTTTCCAAAAATTAAAGGAAACCCACACCTTACAGTTATTGGGCATATGACCCAAGAAAGTGAAGGAATGCACTTAATAACCCGTGCTAATACAAAAATTCCATTGGTAGCAAGAGGATGGAATGCTCTACAAGGAGATGAGTAGAAATTAAGCCGGAATTTTTCTGTTTTTTCTTTCAAAAAATTCGGCTACGTTATTGTTTATCTGCTTTACTTTATTAGTAAGTAGCTCAATATTTCCTGCAGAATTTTCAGTTACTTCACGGCCACAGTGTTTGCATTTATATTCATGGATGTGATTGGTAATCTTTCGCGTTTCAGTGTATTTGTGACCAATGGTTTGGCACACAACGCTCATTATTGAAAATGATTTAGGGGAATGATTCATGTTCTCTAAGTTTTTTGTTGTGATAAATATATAAAAAAACTTTAAAAAAACGTTAAAAAGCATATTTATTCGATTAAATGCAATATTTTATATATTTCTTGCGTGTTTTCTAACCAACTCATGTGACCTCCTTCCAATTGAATTAACTCTGTATTTGTTGTTTTTGAAATAGCTGTTGAATCTGACATGGGCATAATAGGATCTTCTTTACCACAAACCATAACTTTCTTTCTATTGAAATTTGCTAAAACGTCGGTTCGGTCTTTCCGGTCAATCATCCCTCGAATAGCTGCTTGTATTCCTGTTAGTGGAAACTGAAGCGCTTCTTTTTTTAAGTCTTCAATTTCTGAAGTATGTTTGTTTTTTGAAACTTCAGAAAATAAATTGCTAATCGCCATACTTATAAAAG
>OJEO01000442.1_pt1 | contig 15229 bp, 11 predicted proteins | sample 1593621 | NCBI WGS metagenome assembly OJEO01 (sample SAMN05416875, study PRJEB24817) | seawater metagenome | isolation source: Sea water | place: Canada:Atlantic | collected 2013-11
GAGATGTAGAGAGGTCTCGTGGGCTCGGAGATGTGTATAAGAGACAGCTTCTGAAGCTTTTGAAGGAATCCCTAACACTTCTACATCTGATGCATTATCTTCATCATCATCTTCAACAATAGACGCTAGATGTTCTTCGTGGTTGTTGTCTTCATCATAAATTTTGTTGATTAATGATGAATTTTCTTCTTGCACTTTGCTAGCATTGCCATTTTTCATCAATTCTAGCGTTAGTTTTTTTAAATCATTGACATCGCGTTGCATATCGAACATTACTTTGTATAATATTTCACGTTCGTTACTAAAGCTACTTTCCTGTTTTTTATTGTTGATAACAGCAGGTAAATTACTACCTACATCGGGTAAGTAATTTTTTAGTGTTTCGTGTGAGATAGAACGCTCTTGTTCCAATACTGAAATTTGCTCGGCGATATTTCTAAGCTGTCTAATATTTCCGCCCCATCGATATTTTAAGAGCAACCCTACGGCATCGTCATCCAATCGCACTGTGGGCATTTTATATTTCTGGGCAAAATCTGAGGCAAACTTTCTGAACAATAAATGAATGTCTTCTTTACGTTCACGCAATGGCGGAATATTAATTTCAACAGTGCTTAAACGATAATAAAGATCTTCCCTAAATTTTTCTTTTTGAATGGCTTCGGCCATTTTTACATTTGTCGCAGCGACAATACGAACATCGGTTTTCTGTATTTTTGAAGATCCTACTTTTAAAAACTCACCGTTTTCCAAAACACGTAAGAGACGTACTTGTGTTGGTAAAGGCAATTCGCCCACTTCATCTAGAAAAATAGTACCGCCATCGGCGACTTCAAAATACCCGTTTCTAGTTGCGGTAGCTCCAGTAAAAGCTCCTTTTTCGTGACCAAAAAGTTCACTATCTATGGTTCCTTCGGGAATGGCGCCACAGTTAACAGCTATGTATTTTCCGTGCTTTCTATGAGAAAGCGCGTGAATTATTTTTGGGATACTTTCCTTTCCCACACCACTTTCACCGGTTACCAATACTGAAATATCGGTCGGGGCCACCTGAATGGCTTTTTCTATGGCACGGTTTAATTTTGGGTCATCCCCAATAATCCCGAACCGCTGTTTTGTTGCTTGAATGCTTTCCATAGATATTTCTTAATTATTTTCTGAATACCCAACCGCTTCTCCAATAAGGGTCGCTGTTGTACAGTCAATCACTTTTACATTCACAAAATCGCCTACTTTATATTGTTCTTTCGGAAAAACGGCTACCGTATTATGTTGTGTACGACCGCTCCATTCTTTGTCACTTTTTTTAGACTCTTTTTCAATCAGTACTTCAACTGTTTTGCCTAAAAATTGTTTGGTGCGATAGGCGCTATGTTGTTGTTGCAGGTCTACAACTTCAGTCAGTCTTCTTTTTTTGATGGCTTCTGGCACGTCGTCTTCAAATTTACGAGCAGCCATAGTCCCTGGGCGTTCGGAATATTTGTACATATAACCAAAACCGTATTTCACTTGCTCCATTAAGGACAAGGTATCTTGGTGATCCTGTTCTGTTTCAGTAGGAAAACCGATTATCATATCTTGTGAAATATAGCAATCTGGAATAATTTTACGAATGGTGTCTATTAACTCAAAATACTCTTCACGCGTATGCAGACGGTTCATTTCTTTTAAAATACGAGTACTTCCACTTTGTACGGGCAGGTGAATGTGATTACAGATGTTTTTGTGTTTTACCATGCTGTGTAAAACGTCTTCGGTCATATCTTGCGGATTGCTAGTGGAGAATCGAACGCGCATTTTTGGTTGTGCGGTAGCAACTAATTCTAATAGTTGTGCAAAATTGGTTGCTGTGGCTTTTTGCATGTCCGAAGCATCTTTAAAGTCTTTTTTCAATCCGCCGCCATACCATAAGTAACTATCTACATTTTGACCTAACAGCGTAATTTCTTTATAGCCTTTTTCGGCTAAATCGTTAACTTCATTTAGAATACTTTGGGGGTCACGGCTACGTTCGCGTCCTCTAGTAAAAGGGACCACGCAAAACGTACACATATTATCACATCCTCTTGTAATACTCACTAAAGCAGTAACGCCATTGCTGCCTAAACGTACGGGCGAAACATCGCCATACGTTTCTTCTTTACTTAAAATTACGTTTACGGCATCGCGACCGGATTCTACTTCTTCAATTAAATTAGGAAGGTCTTTATAGGCATCTGGGCCTACAACCATATCCACGATTTTTTCTTCTTCCAGAAACTTGCTTTTTAAGCGTTCGGCCATACAACCCAAAACGCCTACTTTCATTCCCGGGTTTTCACGCTTTACGGCATTGTATTTTTCAAGACGTTTTCTAACGGTTTGTTCCGCTTTATCACGAATGGAGCAAGTGTTCACCAATACCAAATCTGCTTCTTCTAGCTTTTGCGTCGTGTTAAACCCTTCTTTGGCAAGAATAGAAGCTACAATCTCACTGTCGCTAAAATTCATTTGACAGCCATAACTTTCAATATATAGTTTTCGGGCGTTTTCTTTTTTAGGTTCTAATACTAACGCCTCTCCTTGTAGGTTTTCATCAATGATTTTCTCTTCCATAGTTCAGTCTAAATAATATTAATTGTTGTGAGAAACAATTGGATTTGCAAAGATACAATTAAAAACCTGTTCGTGCCAAAATGGCAGATTTCTTTTTTATAAATTTACAGTCTAAACAACTAAACCAATCAAAAAAAATGGAACATCCTATCTTTCAAAAAATCGCACAAGCTCCCAAACTGGATTTTGGAGATATATTGTCAAAGAGTTTTCACCTTTTTAAAAAAGTATGGGTAGAGGGTATGGTACACATTTTAATTACCATTGCCATCACCATTCCAGTAATGATTTTGGTTTATGTGCCTTTAGTGCCTATGATGATACAGGAAGGACAAATGCTCAGTGGGCAAGAATTTAATCCTTTTACCGAATATCCCGCTCCAGTAATTATTGGGTATATTTTATTATTGTTGGTGCTGATTCTTGTATTGCAAGTGTTTACGTATGGAATTTCAGCTCATTTTTATAAAGTAATTCAAAAAGCCGATACTGGGAAGCCTAGGGATACAGGTGGATATTTTGTTTTTCTGAAAGGAAATTTTAGCAAACTGTTTATTTTATCATTAGCGGCTTTGGGTATTGCTTTGTTAGCGATTGCTCTTTGCTATCTACCTATATTGTACGTAATGGTACCATTGCAATTATTAATTGTTTTCTTTGCTTTTAATCCAACATTGTCTGTTTCTGAAATTGTTAAGGCAAGTTTTAAATTAGGAAACAAATTCTGGCTTATCATTTTTGGATTGATTATTATCTCAAGCCTCATAGCTCAATTAGGGATCTTGCTATGTTTTATAGGAATATTTGTAACAGCGTCTTTTGTGCATTTGCCTATGTATTATGTGTATAAAGACGCAATTGGGTTTGATGAAGAGCCATTGCCTTCGGGAACAGTAAGGGTATAAAGTTATTGTTTCTTTAAGGCTTTATTTATTTCGGCAAGTGCTTCCTTTTCATCACCCCAACCTTTAATGGTTACGGTATCAGTAGTATCGTAATTTGAAAACCAAAGCTCAATGATTTTAAGGGCGTCAGGATATTTTCCTGAAAATTCAGTAAAGGTGTTTGCTGAAACTGTTTGTAGCTTTTTTGCTGAAGGAATACAGATCACCTTATAATCTTGTTCGTCGTTATCCATTAATTTAAGAACAGCAATTGGGATAGTTTCTACTACTGAACCGGAAAGTAAACTTGAAGAAACAACCAAGGCATCCAGCGGATCACCGTCACCACCGGTTGATGGATCGGAATAGGTAGAAGGGATAAAACCATAATTTCCAGGATAGGGTAGATACTGGATAATTCGGTCTTTTCCGTCTCGCTGATCTACTTTTAATTTTTCTAGCTTTTTATTATATTCTACTTTAGCGTTTGTACCGGCCGGTATTTCAATTACAACATTAATAGTATTGTTGCTGGAAAAAGTTGGGAAGTCCGCCAATGACTGACAACTTTGAAATAAAAAGAAAACCATCCCTATCAGTACAAGCCTTAAAACTAGATACTTTCGATAGTTGTAAAATGGAGCCATGTGACAAATGCTATTAAAATTTACAATTGTAATCTCTTGATTTTTTGACTTATACCGTGTTAATGGAAGCCTAAATTTTATAAGGTAAACAACGGAGTAAAAAAAATCACATACTTTTGTAGCCCAAACAAAAATGAATATGGCAAAGAATTTAGTGATAGTAGAGTCGCCCGCGAAGGCTAAAACCATTGAAAAATTTTTAGGTAAAGATTTCAAGGTAACTTCGAGTTTTGGGCACATTGCAGATCTGCCGTCTAAAGAAATAGGTGTAGATACCGAAGGGGATTTTACTCCTAAATATATAGTGCCAAGTGATAAAAAAAGCTTGGTACGAGAGTTAAAAAAATTAGCTAAAAATGCTGAAACGGTATGGCTAGCAAGTGATGAGGACCGGGAAGGAGAGGCGATAGCTTGGCATTTAGCTGAAGAGTTAGACCTCAAGGATGAAAAAACGAAACGAATTGTTTTTCACGAGATCACTAAAACCGCCATCTTAAAAGCGATTGAAAACCCTCGAAAAATAGATTACAACCTTGTAAATGCGCAGCAAGCGCGTCGAATTTTAGACCGCTTAGTAGGGTATGAACTTTCCCCAGTTTTATGGCGAAAAGTAAAAGGAGGGCTATCAGCCGGGCGTGTGCAGAGTGTTGCAGTACGGCTAATTGTAGAGCGCGAACGTGATATAGAGGTGTTTAGTCCAGTTGCTTCATATCGCGTGGATGCCGAATTTAAAACGGAAGACGGTAGCAGCTTTAAAGCAAAAATTCCAAAGAATTTTGAAACCGAAAAAGAGGCTAGAGCGTTTCTTGAGAAAAATGTAGGGGCTGATTATAAAATAGCCGATCTTACTAAAAAGCCAGCTAAAAAATCACCAGCACCACCGTTTACAACATCAACGCTTCAACAGGAAGCTGCGAGAAAGTTATATTTTTCAGTAGGAAAAACGATGACTATTGCACAACGTTTGTACGAAGCTGGTTTAATAACCTATATGCGTACCGATAGTGTGAACCTATCAAACGACGCTAAAAAAGCAGCCGAAAAAGAAATCGGTTCTGCGTACGGTGATAAATATAGCAAACCACGTAACTACAAAGGGAAATCAAAAGGAGCGCAAGAAGCTCACGAAGCAATTCGTCCTACCGATATGTCGCGTCACACCATTAGTGGAGATCGCGATCAAGAACGGTTATACGATTTAATTTGGAAACGTACGATCGCCTCCCAAATGAGCGATGCACAATTAGAACGTACCAATGTAAAAATCGATGTATTGGGCGATAAAAAAGTTAATGAACAGTTCACCGCCAATGGTGAAATGATAAAATTTGACGGTTTCCTTAAAGTATATCTAGAAGGTACCGATGCTGAAGACGAAGAAAAAGATGGTATGTTGCCTAACTTAACGAAAGGTGATGCGCTTGACAATAAGTATATAACCGCTACCGAACGATTTACCAGACCTCCGTATCGCTTTACGGAAGCTTCTTTGGTAAAACGATTGGAAGAATTAGGTATTGGTCGTCCGTCAACCTATGCGCCAACTATTTCGACTATTATTAGTAGAAATTATGTGGAAAAAGGAACGGTTGAAGGTGTGGAGCGTAAATACCTTCAGTTAACGCTTGCAAAAGATGCGGTTAAAGATAAAACCTTGACCGAAACCGTAGGAAGTGATAAAGGAAAATTAGTACCAACCGATATTGGGATGATTGTAAATGATTTCTTAGTAGGTCACTTCGGAAATATCCTTGATTACAACTTTACGGCTAAAGTAGAAGAAGATTTTGATGACATTGCTGAAGGAAAAGAGGAGTGGAAAGAAATGCTTCAAGACTTTTATAAGAAATTTCATCCACACGTAGAAGATGTTCAAGAAAATGCCGAACGCGAAAGCGGCGAACGTATTCTAGGGGAACACCCTGAAACCGGACGAACTATTTTGGTTCGATTGGGGAAATACGGTCCGATGGCGCAAATTGGAGCGCCAGATGACGAAGAAAAACAATTTGCTAGTTTGCGTCCCGACCAACAATTACATTTAGTAACCCTTGAAGAAGTATTAGATTTATTTAAGCTTCCAAAAGATTTGGGTGTGTACGACGGAGAAGAAGTTGAGGTAAATAACGGTCGCTATGGTCCGTATGTGCGTTGGGGGAAAAAGTTTATTTCACTACCGAAAGGAATGGATCCGTTGGATGTAGAAATGGCAAAAGCAAAGGAGTTAATCGAAGAAAAGAAAAAAGCCGATGCTCCCATTTATGAATATGAAGATTTGCCTGTGCAAAAAGGAGTCGGTCGTTTTGGCCCGTTTATCAAGTGGAACGGTATGTTTATTAATGTAAACAAAAAGTACGATTTCGATAACCTTTCAGAAGAAGATATTATTGAGTTAATTGAAACGAAGAAACAAAAAGAAATCGACAAGCTTATAAACGAATGGCCTGATGAAGGGATTCGATTAGAAAAAGCACGTTGGGGACGTTTCAACTTAATTAAAGGTAAAACGAAAGTTGAATTGCCTAAAACTACAAAAGCTGAAAAAATAACCCTTGATGAGGCTAAAGAGATTTTAGAAAAGAAAGCTCCAAAAAAGAAAACCCGGAAAAAGTCAACCAAGAAGAAGTCAACTAAAAAGAAAACGACAGCTAAGAAAAAATAATGATAGAATTTCTCTCCCCGGTTTCAAAAAAAGTAATCGCTCATAAAGAAGTTTTGCCAGCAGGTGTTTTAGGAAAACAAATCCAAACTCACAATATTGAAGGAGAACTTCCAGACTTAAAAGATGTAAAGTTTGCCATTTTGGGAATTCTTGAAAACCGAAATGATGAAAATTATATAGGAGAAGCGGTTTCTTTAGATGCTTTCAGAAAAGCTTTCTATTCATTATACCCTGGAAATTGGTCGGACTCCATTGTGGATATTGGAGATATTAACAAAGGGGAGACCGTTCAAGATACTTATTTTGCGGTAAAGACTGTCGTAGAAGCGTTACTCAAAAAGAATATCATTCCACTTATACTTGGCGGAAGTCAAGATCTGCTGTATGCTCATTATAGAGCGTATGATTCACACGGGAGTATGATTAATTTAGTGAATGTAGATACTAATTTTGATCTGGGTGACGCCGAAAAACCAATCCATAATAAATCATATGTAGGAAAAATTATAATTGATAAGCCTTATAATTTATTTAATTACAGTGCCTTGGGATATCAATCGTATTTTAATCCTCCAGAAGAGATTGCTTTAATGGAAAAGTTGTATTTTGACGCCTATAGACTGGGGGAAATAACTTCAGATATTACTGTTGTGGAACCGATATTGCGCGATGCCGATATTGTTGCTTTAGATATTTCAGCAATAAAAAGTGCAGAAATGAGTTATAGCAATACGGCGAGTCCTAATGGATTTGATGGAAGGGAAATATGCGCTATAGCACGTTATGCTGGAATTAGCAATCGAGTAAGTTCTTTTGGTGTTTATGAATTAAAAGACTTTAAAAATGCTGAAACGGGAGCCATGTTGGTGGCTCAAATACTTTGGTATTTTGTTGAAGGAGTCAATTTTAGAGTGAAAGAAGGAGCTTTTGATAGCGAAAAGCATTACAACAGCTATAAAGTGCCGATAAACGATGAAGTATTGACTTTCAAAAAAAGTAATAAAACGGGTAGATGGTGGATAGAGTTGCCATTTATTTCGGATGTTAATAATAAATTAAAAACGCCAACGTTATTACCTTGCACTTATGGCGATTATTTGAGTGCAACCAATCAGGAAATTCCTGAACGGTGGTTTAAGGCCCGCCGTAAAAACGAAGTATAAACTAACAAACTAACTACACCGAGAATTAAGGTTTTTTTAAGAAATATGTTGCTTTTTAAAAATTTTATAAATAGGTTTACGCCCTTAAATCTCGAAAATTTAACCTGATACCTATGAAGAAGTTTATTGCATTAACTGCGATTGTTGCCTTTTTATTTAGTTGTAATTCCGGAGACCGGGGTGAACTAGTGGGCGCTGAAGGTAAGAAATGGCATCCCGAAAAACCATACGGAATGACTTTAGTCCCTGGTGGATCTTTCATCATGGGTAAAGCGGATGACGATTTTGTGGCTGTAAATGATGCGCCAACAAAAACCGTTACGGTCCGTTCTTTTTACATGGACGAAACGGAAGTTACAAATGCCGAATACCGCCAATTTGTTGAGTGGGTACGCGACTCTACTGTACGTCTTAAATTAGCTATTTTAGCTGATGAAATAGGTGAAACACCTGGTAATGGAGGTATTGGTGAATTTGCATTTGTTGATCAAGAAAGCGAAGAAATGACCCCTTGGGAACAATATAATTACGATAATTACTACGGAATGGGAGACGATTTCTATGCCGGAAGAAAAATTAATCGTGACATTGATCTAATTTGGGATACTTCTGAATTTCCAGATGAATATTATTCCGAAGTAATGGATACGATGTACATCCCTGCTGAAGAAGCCTATAATGGACAACGTACTATTGATGTGGATAAATTGAAGTTTCAATATACCTATATGGATATTGGCGCTGCCGCAAAAGCAAAAGGAAAAGACAGAAAAGACTTTATTAAAAAAGAAGAAATACAAATTTATCCAGATACAACAGTTTGGATAAAAGATTTCAATTACTCGTACAACGAACCTATGCACAATGACTACTTCTGGCATGAAGCATATGGAGATTATCCAGTAGTAGGAGTAAGTTGGAAACAAGCTAAAGCATTTTGCGCGTGGAGAACGTTGTATAAAAATGCATATCAAAAATCTAGAGATCGCCAGCATGTAAACTCGTTCCGTCTTCCAGGTGAAGCAGAATGGGAATATGCTGCTCGTGGTGGACTAGAGTCTGCTACCTATCCTTGGGGAGGTCCTTATGCTAAAAACGACCGTGGTTGTTTTATGGCAAACTTTAAACCTTTACGAGGAGATTATGCGGCAGATCAAGCCTTGTATACAGTAGAAGCTGACGCTTACGAGCCTAATGATTATAACTTGTATAATATGGCTGGAAATGTAAGTGAGTGGGTTGCGTCTTCATACGATCCTGCTTCATACGAATATACTTCTACGATGAACCCTAACGTTAACGATGCGGATAATATGCGTAAAGTTGTGCGTGGTGGTTCTTGGAAAGATGTTGCTTACTTTCTACAAGTAAGTACGCGTGATTACGAATATGCAGATTCTGCAAGAAGCTACATTGGTTTCAGAACTGTACAAGACTACATGGGTACCGATGTAGTACTTAATAACAATCTTGGTGACGGACGATAAGCCCCTATCTTACTACCAAAACAACTAAAAACTAAACTTAACTAAACTAAAACTTTTTAATTATGGCACAGTCAAAATCATCCAAAAAACTGTTTAACATGGCCTATGGCCTTGGAGCTTCCGTAGTAATTATGGGAGCATTATTTAAAATTCTTCACTGGGAATTAGGTCCTTTAAACGGAGGATTATTATTAGCTATTGGTCTTATTACTGAAGCTATTATTTTTGCCATATCAGCTTTTGAACCTGTTGATGATGATTTAGATTGGTCTTTGGTATACCCAGAATTGGGTGGTGGTCAAACTAGAACTAAAAAAGCACAGGAGCCTCAAGATGCTGAAGGACTTCTATCTAAAAAATTGGATGCAATGCTTAAAGATGCTCGCATTGATTCAGAATTAATGAATAGCTTAAGCACAAGCATTCGCTCTTTTGAAGGTGCTGCCAAAGGAATGGCACCAACAGCCGAAGCGATGAGTTCAACCAAAAAATACAGCGAAGAAATGGCGTTGGCAGCAGCGCAAATGGAATCGTTGAATAGCTTGTATAAAGTACAAGTAGAATCTACTAGCCGCCAAACAGAAGTTAATCAGCAAGTAGCAGAAAACGCTACACAATTGAATCAACAAATGGAACATTTAGCTACTAACTTATCTTCTTTAAATGGAGTGTATGGTGGTATGCTTTCAGCAATGAACAGAAATTAATCTAGTTTTTCAACTAAAATTATTAATCTTTAAACAAGACTACAAATGGCAAGTGGAAAACTAGGACCAAGACAAAAGATGATTAATCTAATGTATCTGATTTTCATCGCAATGTTGGCATTAAACATGTCAAAAGAAGTATTATCGGCTTTTGGCCTTTTAAATGAAAGATTAGCAGATTCTAATACTGCAACGGAACAACGTAACACGGCTTTTATGAGCAATTTAGCTACAAAAGCAAGTGAACAACCGGAGCAATACAATGCTGTAAAGCAAAAAGCTGATCAAATTAGTACAATGTCTAATGAATTAGACACCTACATAGCAGATTTGAAATCTGGGATGGTTTCAACCTTAAAACCGGAAGAAACAGAAGACTATGAAGTACAGGATAAACCAGATTACTTAGATCAAAAACTTTTTGCAGGTGATAATTTATCAAAGGAAGGTAAAGAGTTTATCGCTAAAATTGATGCATATAGAGAAGGTGTTTTAAGCTTAATTAGTGATACGTACCCAAGTGTTGCAAGTGATGTGGAAGCAAAATTTAAAACCCAACCAGTTGAGCGTCGAGATGGAGTTGAAGTACCATGGTTAAACTATCACTTTGAAGGTTTCCCTTTGGTCGCATCACGCACTAAATTGACTCAAATGCAGAATGATATTAAAACTACACAGAGTGAAGTTTTATCAAAAATGCTAGCAGGACAACAAGCGGCTGCTTTATCATTCACACAATATAATACGTTATTGGAGCAATCGAAATCTGCTTTTTATTCAGGTGAAAAATTTGAAGGTGGTATTGTATTAGGACGTAAAGATCCAAATACCAAACCAAACCGTGTGGAACTTACATTGGATGGAAGACCGTTAAGTGAAGACCAATATTCTATTGTAAACGGAAAAGTAATGCTGAATATCAATGCAGGAAGTCCGGGAGATCATAAAGTAGAAGGTAACCTTATCTTTTTAGAAAACGGAAAAGAAACTGAAGTTCCTGTTAGTGCTTCTTTTGCAACGATATCAAAACCTAATGCAGCAGTAATTTCAGCAGATAAAATGAATGTGGTGTATCGTGGTGTAGATAACCCAATGACGGTTTCTATTCCTGGTATTCCAGATAATAAAGTAAGTGCTTCGGCACCAGGATTAAGTAAAGTATCTGGAAGTAAATATGTAATGCGACCTACAACAGGTACAACCGTTACAATAAATGCGAATGGTACACTGCCAGATGGACAAAAAATTAGCACGCCTAAAGAGTTCCGTATTAAAGGAATTCCTGCTCCAATTGGTGCAGTACGAGGTGAGACTGGCATTGTAAGAATGCAACGTCAAGGTCTTGAAATAGCCAGTATTAGTGCTATTCTTGAAGATTTTGACTTCGATCTTAACTTACGTGTTACAGGCTTTAGCTTTAAAGTTTCAGGACAGCCTACTGTTGTAGTAAGTGGAACTAAGTTAAATGGTCCTGCTAAAGCAGCGTTGCGTAGAGCAAAACGTGGAGAAGCAGTACAGATTTATGATATTAACACTAGTATTTCAGGTAGTGGTGTTAAGTTAAAGAAAACAGCTCCTGTTTTTATTGAGTTGACAAATTAGAATATTAAAATAAAGGATATGAACAATAGAAATGTTATTACGGCGATTTTTGGCCTTTTAGTGTGTTTTGGTGCTTCTGCACAAGTAAATATACTGAATGCTGACACTCCGGATGATATAGGCAAGAAGACGGAGGCGCAAATTGCCTATGACAATGATGAACCTTTACCTTATGGTTATGTAGATGAGCGCGATGTGCTTTGGTCTAAAACCACTTGGGAAATAATTGATCTTGATGAACGTGTAAACTTTCCATTGTATTATCCTATCGATACCAATAACATTGGTTCAGAACGTCGATCATTGTACGATGTGTTAGTTACAGCTATTAAAGAAGGTAAAATAGAAGATGTGTATGCGGATTCTTATTTTACTGAAAAAAGAACGCTTGACGATTTAGGAGCTTCTTTGGTATATAGCGATACTACCGATCTTGGAATTGAGCAATTTAATGCTGAAGGAACCGTAGATCCACAATACATTCGTAAGTTTAACTTAGATGCTGGGGATTTAGAAGAATGGCGTATTCGTGGAATTTGGTACATAGACAAACGCCAAGGCGAATTAAAATACCGTTTGCTGGGTATTTGTCCAGTAGCGAATGAAGCGCGTTCAAAAGCATTCCCAGACGATAATATTGATAGTAAAGTTGAATTGTTCTGGGTGTGGTTTCCAGGAGCGCGAGAAGTGTTACACAATGCGAAAGCATTTAACCGAAAAAACACATCTCAGCCTATATCATACGATCATTTATTAAATTCAAGACGCTTTGATGGCTTAGTTTATAAAGAAGATAATGTACAAGGTGACCGGGGCGTAAGTGATTATATTAATGATAATGCACTTATGCAACTACTGGAATCTGATAGGATAGAAGAACAAATCCGTAATATGGAAATTGATCTTTGGAATTATTAAAAAATAATAAACTTAGATACAACATAAAAAACCCTCCAATTTGGAGGGTTTTTTATGTTGTATATTTAAATAGTTTTAGGCTTTTATTTGACAGTCATCGCAGTCTTTTACTTTGCCATAATAAGTTTCTCGATACTTGTGTATTGTTTTAAATGGGATGTTTAAAAACCGCTTTTTTACGTATACTACCTTAGCGGTAAACATACCCATTTTTTCGGTAAATCTTTTTTCGCTCTTCGTTCTTCGTTTCACTGAAACTAATTTCATCACTTTGTTTTAAAGTTAGAGTGCAAAGAAACAAAGACTTACGCTTTTATGCAAAGATACTTCGTTAAACCTTGGTTAATCCTTATATATAGTACCTTCTTTCATAACAAACACAACGGTTTCCATTGTTTTAATGTTTTGAGTGGGGTCTTCGTTCACAGCAATAATATCTGCTATGTAACCTGATTTTAATTGTCCGATAGTATTATTCTGACCTAATAAATTTGCACTAGTTATGGTAGCGGCTTGTAACGTTTTCATGGCAGGCATTCCTGCTTCAACCATATAGCCAAACTCTTTTCCATTCTCCCCGTGTGGAAAAACGCCTGCATCGGTACCAAATGCGATATTAACACCTTTTTTATACGCTCTGCTGAACATATCTTGAATTTGAGACCCAATTTCTAATGCTTTAGGAACAATAATAGCTGGATAATAGCCATCTACTTTTGCTTTTTCAGCCACATATTTTCCAGCGGAAATAGTTGGAACTAAATAGGCATCCTTTTGTTTTATAAGTTCCATGGTTTCAGTACTCATTAGCGTTCCATGTTCTATGGTTTTTACACCAGCTTTTATAGCGCGTTGCATGCCTTCATCACCATGTGCGTGAGCAGCTACTTGCATATCGTAATCTTTTGCAGTAGTTACAATTGCTTCAATTTCTTCTTCAGTAAATTGTGGATTTTTACTGTTTTTTGCAACACTTAAAACACCTCCAGTAGCTGTTATTTTAATCCAATCGGCACCATTTTTATACCTTTGGCGTACAGCTTTTTTTGCGTCCTCTACACTATTAACCACTCCTTCTTTTGGTCCTGGATTCCCCATTAAATCACGTTTTCGACCATTGGTGGGGTCGGCATGTCCTCCTGTTGTTGCCAAGGCTTTTTCGGCAGTAAATATTCTAGGGCCGACAATATTACCTTTGTTTATGGCATTCCGAAGCGCGACATTAACGCCACTTCCGCCTAAATCACGAACGGTTGTGAACCCCGCCATCAATGTTTTTTTTGCATAACCAACAGAATTGAAAGCCACATCAGCTTCGTTTAGGGTAAAAGGCTTTAGATAGTTATCTGGACTGGTTTCTCCTTCTAGATGAACGTGCATGTCAATTAAACCGGGTAATACTGTTTTGTTTTTTAAATCAACAGTAGTGTCAGCCTCATTCTTAGAGTTTATAAAACCGTTTTCTATACTTTCAATTTTATTTCCTGAAATGATAATCGTTTTATCGCTTAATACGTTTCCATTTTTAACATCAACTAATTTTCCACAGTGCAAATAGGTTTTTTGCGCGAGGCTTCCGAAGGAAATTAAAACGATAAGAAGTAATAGGTATCTATTTTTCATATTGGCTGGCTTTACATTAGTTATAAAAATTTTTGTTATTCTTTTGTGCGTATTTTCTGTTCCCATTTCCAGGCAGAGATTAATGCGTCGTCTAGTGATTTTTTAGCTTTCCAACCCAATTCGTCATTTGCTTTTTTGGTGTCAGCATATACGGCGGTAACATCGCCAGGACGTCTATCTACTATTTGATAGTTGAGTTTTTCTCCAGATACCTTTTCAAAAGTATGTATGACTTCAAAAACAGAGCTTCCTTCACCAGTTCCGATATTAAAAACTTCAAAATCGCTAGTATTTTTTTCTGAAAGTAACCGTTTCATGGCAATTACATGCGCCTTAGCTAAATCGACCACATGAATGTAATCCCGAATACAACTACCATCAGGAGTGTCGTAATTGTCTCCAAAAACAGATAGTTGTTTTCGTATTCCAGCAGCAGTCTGTGTGATAAATGGAACTAAATTTTGAGGAATTCCAATAGGTAATTCTCCAATTTCAGTACTTTCATGTGCTCCAATTGGGTTAAAATAACGCAATGCAATTGATTTCATTTCAGAAGTAAAACAAACATCATTTAAAATCTCCTCACTTATTTGTTTGGTATTCCCGTAAGGAGACATTGCTTTTTTTATTTGGGCAGACTCCGTAATAGGTAACGAATCTGGCTCGCCATAAACGGTGCAAGATGAGCTAAAAATAATATTATTGATGCTGTGTGCTTTGCATTCTTGAAGCAAATAGATAAGAGTGTTCAAGTTGTTTTCGTAATACAATAATGGATTTTCCACACTTTCACCTACTGCTTTACTAGCTGCAAAATGAATAACACCATCTAAATTGTTATATGTTTTAAAAAAATCAATTACATCGGCTTTATTTCGAAGATCTAACCGTTCAAAAATGGGTGCTTGCTCTGTAATATTAGTAATCCCGCCTAACACATC
>OJEO01000443.1_pt1 | contig 15223 bp, 16 predicted proteins | sample 1593621 | NCBI WGS metagenome assembly OJEO01 (sample SAMN05416875, study PRJEB24817) | seawater metagenome | isolation source: Sea water | place: Canada:Atlantic | collected 2013-11
ATAAAAAAAGGCTTACTACCACAATTAATAAAAATTTTAAAAATTAATTTAATTACACTTAATTCGGCCTTTACTTAAGATTAGCTAAAAAAATCCCAACATGATAATATCCGTTAAACTAGTAATTTCTATTTAAATATGTATAACCTACCAACTTTTTTAACGCATAATATTTAGCATAATTCCATATCTTTTTAACGATAAACTTACGTAAAATTCCATCTGCTATATTTTGTATAGATATTGTTATTTTCATGTTATGCAGTTTATTTATCTTGAATATTTAAAACAGTTACTAATACTTTATGCTAATAACCTCTATATTTTTCATCTATAAACATAGCAAGTAAAGAGAATATTTACAAATAAATAGTAGTTCACTTTTAAGGAAAGCACAAGAATATGTATCTTTGTAAAATAAATATTATTTATGAAATTATTACTAATTACTTTAATACTATTAGGTTTAGGTGTCGCTGGAATTGCCATTAAAATTTGGGCAAAAAAAGATGGCGAATTTGCAGGAACCTGCGCAAGTCAAAATCCAATGTTAAATAAAGATGGTGATGCTTGTGGTTTTTGTGGTAAAACACCTGAACAATATGAAAATTGCTCAGAACCAGAGCACAAATAATTATCTCTAGAAATAACGAATACTGTAAAACACCTACTTCTTGCAATCAAATCTCAATGTAGTATATTTATCAAAAAGTTGATTCAAATCCCCAATTATTGGAAATAAACGATAAAAATATTGAAACACATATTATAAATGCAAAAAATGGAGATCAAGCGGCTTTTCGTTACTTGTTAAATCTCTTTTGGACTGATGTTTATAATTATCAGCTAAAACGAACCAAAAGTGAGAATGATGCAGAAGATATTACCATTCAAACGTTCTCTAAAGCCTTTGATAAAATACATACTTTCGATGAAAAATATACTTTTAAAACGTGGTTAATCACCATCTCAAAAAATATTCATATCGATTTACTTCGTAAGAAAAACACTTCAATCCTTACAGAAACTTCAGAAGAACAACAAGAAAAAGTATATTTGGTAGTTGATGAAAACCCTACGCCAGAAGACAAAATAATTAGAGAACAAAATTTAGCTGCGTTGCTAAAAGATATTAAACAATTGAAACCTAAATATCAAGAAGTTATACAATTACGCTATTTTCAAGAATTAAGTTATAAAGAAATTGCCGAACAGATAAAAGAACCAATGAACAATGTAAAAGTAAAATTATTACGTGCTAAAAAATTGTTGGCGGCCATTATTAAGAAGAGTTAGTTATGAAAAAGTCATTCTTACAATCTTTAGGGCCTGGTTTATTATTTGCAGGTGCAGCCATTGGTGTTTCTCATTTAGTGCAATCTACAAGAGCAGGTGCCGAGTTTGGTTTTGGCTTAATCTGGGCCCTTTTGTTAGTGCACTTATTTAAGTATCCGTTTTTTCAGTTTGGGCCACGTTATGCCGCTGCAACAGGCGAAACCTTATTGGATGGTTATCGGAAATTAGGTAAGGGAGTTTTAATTACCTATTATCTGCTAAATTTTGCTACCATGTTTACCATACAAGCAGCAGTTACTATTGTTACTGCAGGCTTGGCTTCACAACTTTTTGGTTTTACAAATGATCTTGTTTTATGGTCTACTATACTCCTCTTAATTAGTTTAATTTTTTTAATGGTTGGAAAGTATAAATTGCTAGACAATTTAATGAAATACATAATTGTAATTTTAACTATTAGCACAATTATTGCCGTTAGTGTTGCATTATTTAGTACCAAAGATGCTTTTGATGTTACCCAGATTATACCTTCAGGCACTGTAGAACTTACTTTTTTAATTGCATTTCTAGGTTGGATGCCAGCTCCATTAGATATTTCTATTTGGCATTCTATTTGGTCCGTGGAAAAAGATAAAACGGCTATTATAAAAACAAAAAGGAAAGAAGCTATTTTCGATTTTAACATAGGGTACATAGGTACATTGTTTTTAGGTATTTGCTTTGTTCTTTTAGGTGCCTTAGTGATGTATAAATCTGGAGAAACTTTTTCTGACAAAGGTGGGGTTTTTGCAACCCAACTAATAAAACTATACACAAAAAACCTAGGGCAATATTCTTATATTTTTATAGCAATAGCTGCTTTTACAACCATGTTTAGCACTACTATTACTACTTTAGATGCGTCTCCTAGAGCCATGAATAGATCTACAAAACTACTTTTTAATAAAAAATTAAAATATGGCTATTGGTTTTGGATTCTTTTTTTATTTATAGGTACTATTTTAATTTTAAAATATTTCATGGATAATATGGGCTTGTTAGTTAAGACTGCTACAATTTTATCTTTCTTAACGGCACCTTTTTATGCTATTTTAAACTTTAAATTAATTACTGGAAAACACACACCCAAAGAACACAAACCAGGAATATATTTAAAAATCTTAAGCGTTATTGGTATTCTTTTTTTAATTGGATTTAGTGTTTGGTTTTTAACAAGTATTTAAATCTTTCCTTTGTATCTTTGCACTTTAATTTAGTGAACAATGGCAATAGAAACTTTAGTACTTCCAGAAAGACCTAAAAAACCAAAATGGTTGCGTGTAAAATTACCTGTTGGTAAAAAATATACAGAACTTAGAGGTTTAGTAGATAAATATAAATTAAACACTATTTGCGCAAGTGGTAGTTGTCCTAATATGGGCGAATGTTGGGGTGAAGGAACTGCAACATTTATGATTCTTGGTAACATTTGTACACGTTCTTGTGGTTTTTGTGGTGTAAAAACAGGAAGACCAGAAACGGTTGAATGGGATGAACCAGAAAAAGTAGCACGTTCTATAAAACTGATGAGCATTAAGCATGCTGTAATTACTTCTGTCGATAGGGATGATTTAAAAGATGGTGGCTCTATTATTTGGGCAGAAACTGTAGATGCAATTCGAAGAGCAAACCCAACGACAACTTTAGAGACTTTAATTCCAGATTTTCAAGGAAACACAAAACAGATTGATCGCGTAATAGCTGTGCATCCAGAAGTTGTTTCTCACAATATGGAAACTGTAAGAAGATTAACGCGAGAGGTTAGAATTCAAGCAAAATACGATAGAAGTTTAGGGGTTTTAAAATACTTAAAAGAAAATGGAATGAGAACTAAAACTGGTTTAATGCTAGGTTTAGGAGAGACAGAAGAAGAAGTACTACAAACAATGAAAGATTTACGTGAAGTAAATTGCGATATCATTACAATTGGGCAATATTTACAACCCTCTAAGAAACATTTACCTTTAAAGGAATTTGTAACACCAGAACAGTTTAAAAAATATGAAACCTTAGGCTTAGAAATGGGCTTTATGTATGTTGAGAGCGGACCATTAGTAAGATCTTCTTATAAAGCGCATAAACACGCAAAGTAGTATACTTTTTAATAAATATGCACTACTAAAGTAAAAACGATGTTCTAAAGAGCATCGTTTTTATTCTTTATAGTATAAAAATTAACTAAAATAAATACTTTGTATACAATAATTAAGTTTGGCACAGTGCTTGATGTATTTGATGTAGAGACCTAGTAAACCTCTTTTCATTGTTAGAATTAGTTAGTTAAAAAAACCTTGTGCTTTCATCCATTCATCATTAAACATTTTACCAACATACCTACTCCCATGATCGTGAAATAAAACTACCACCACATCGTCTTTTGTAAAATGCTCTTTCAACTGCAACAATCCTTTTATGGCGGCACCGGCAGAATTCCCTAAAAACATCCCTTCTTCTTTTGCCAAGCGCTGAGTATAAACTGCAGCATCCTTATCGGTTACTTTAGTAAAACCATCTATAACTCCAAAATTTACGTTTAATGGTAAAATATCTTCTCCAATACCTTCTGTTATGTATGGGTAAATTTCTTTTTCATCAAAAACACCTGTTTCGTGGTATTTTTTGAAAACTGAGCCATATGTATCAATTCCCCAAATCTTAACAGTGGTGCCCGCTTCTCTAGCTTTCATTTTTAAATAACTTCCTACACCAGAAATAGTTCCTCCAGTTCCTACTCCAACAACAAAATGAGTTATTTTCCCTGCTGTTTGTTCCCAAATTTCTGGACCTGTACTTAAAAAATGTGCTTTACAATTACTTGGGTTATCATATTGGTTTACATACCAAGAATTAGGTGTTTCTTCTCCTAAACGCTTAGAGACTGAGTAGTAAGAACGTGGATCATCTGGCTCTACATCTGTAGGACAAACCACAACTTCTGCGCCAACTGCTCTTAAAATATCTATCTTTTCTTTAGATTGTTTGTCTGCCATGACAAAAATACATTTGTATCCTTTTATAACCGCAGCCAAAGCTAAACCCATGCCTGTATTACCAGAAGTTCCTTCTATAATGGTGCCTCCAGGTTTTAAACGCCCGTCTGCTTCAGCATCTTTTATCATCTGCAAAGCCATTCTATCTTTTACCGAGTTCCCTGGATTAAATGTCTCGTATTTAGAAAGCACCAAACATGGCAATTCTTTTGTTAAAACATTCAATTTAACCAAAGGAGTGTTCCCAATAGTTTCTAATATATTTTCTGCGTATTTCATTGCTATAAATTCTACAACAAAGGTAAATAATTTTATGGGCGCTCCCTAAAGGTCTCGCTTTTCATTCTATATTTTTCTCACCAATTTAAAAAATAGTATTTCATCAAAATTTTATAGACCTAAACTATCACATAATATGCTTTAAGTGTAATTATAGTTTCTAAACAAAAAAATAGGAAAATCTAATACTCAGACTTTCCTATCTATAAAAATAAATCAAACAATTAGTCTTCTATAGAAATATGTATAGTACTGGTAATTTTAAGCGCACGTCCTTCTAGTTCTAATGAATTCAAAAATTCTTTAGCATTAGATTTAGCACTTATTAATTCTGTTATTCTAGAGTTATCAAATAGACAAATGTCTTGAACATTCCCCTCTATTCTTGATAATCTTTGTAGTTTATGAAAATTTATTTTAACATCTACTACACTATTTAAGATATTTAAAGCCTCTCTTTTCGAAAATTTGCCTTCAATTAATTTCAATTGATGTAACAGCGTTTCATTATCTTCTTTTAATCTTTCTAAAGTTATTTTATCCATAGTTTGTGTATTAATTAGTTTTTAGCAAAAATGCTACACCTTTCTTATTCCTGTCCTGCTTACATATTATGCAAAGAAAGCTCCTTTTATTCATAAATTTTTATTTATATTTATAATTAATTACATAAAAATATTTAATGAACTATACATTACACCAATTAGAAATTTTTAGAACAATTGCTGAACTTCAAAGTGTTACAAAAGCCTCAGAGCATCTCTTTTTAACCCAGCCTGCAGTATCCATCCAATTAAAAAATTTTCAAGCACAATTTAATTTACCGCTATTTGAGATCGTCGGCAGAAAGTTGTACATCACAGAGTTTGGAGAAGAAATTTCTGAAACTGCATTTAAAATTTTAGAGCAAGTAGAAAACATCAAATTTAAATCGGCTATTTTTGAGGGAAAAATAGCAGGTAAACTAAATATAAGTCTTGTATCTACTGCAAAATATACCATGCCCTATTTCTTATCAGACTTTATTAAAAAAAATGAGATGGTATCTTTAACAATGGATGTAACTAATAAAATGGCGGTACTAAGAAGTTTAGAAAATAACGAATGTGACTTTGCTATGGTCTCAACAATTCCTAAAAAACTAAACATAGAGCGCATAGAGTTAATGAAAAATAAACTTTATTTTGTTGCTAATAGAAATTTTAATCCTTCTAAAAAAAAGGTTCTTTTAAAAGATTTAAATAAATCTTTATTCATTTTTAGAGAACCTGGCTCTGCAACCCGCTTAGCTATGGAACAGTATTTGGTAAAACATAAAATAGCAATTGAAAAAGAAATGGAACTTACTTCTAACGAAGCTGTGAAACAAGCAATTATTGCTGGTTTAGGTATTTCTATCATGCCAATTATTGGTATAAAAAATGAATTACAAAACGGAGACCTACAAATTATTGAGATGATAGATTTTCCGTTAGAAACAAATTGGAACTTAATTTGGTTAAAGTCTAAAAACCTTTCTTTGGTAGCAAAATCTTTTAAAAAACATCTCGAGGAGAATAAAGAAAATATTATAAAGCGGCATTTTACATGGTTCAAAGACGTAGAATAATTTTTTAAGCGAACTTTATAGATTTAGATGGATTTATTTTAGTGATAATATATGAAGGAATGATCAACATTAAAAAACACAAAACTAGTGTACCTATATTTAAAGCTAAAATGACACCTATAGAAAGATGAACTGGCATAACAGCTACATAATACGTTTCTGGATTTAAAGTAATTACCTTAAAAAAATATTGAACACCAATTATCGATAAACCGATAATATTTCCCCAGAAAAGTCCTTTTAAAATAAGGAAAGAGGCATTGTATAAAAATATTTTACGAATGCTAGCATTATGACTTCCTAGGGCTTTTAAAATACCAATCATCTGAACACGTTCTAAAATTAAAACTAATAAAGCAGTGATCATATTAATACCTGCAATTAAAATCATAATACCAATAATAAACCAAACATTGTTGTCAAATAATTTAATCCATTCAAATACTGTTGGATATAAGTTTGTAATTGAATTTGCATTTAAAGTACCACTAATATCTCTATAAATTTGTTCACTTTTTTCTTCGATATCGTCAAAATTATTCAAGAGCACTTCAAAACCACCTACTTGGTTCTCTGTCCATTTATTTAATCGCTGTACTTCTCTAATATCGCCAATCATCATGTTTTTATCAAACGGGGCAAAACCAGAGTTATAAATTCCGCAAATACTATACTTTCTATTAGATGGTAATTTACTTGAAGTGGTTTTTAAAAACGTAGCTGCAATTGTATCATTTAATTTTAATTGCAATCGATTCATAATTGTTTGAGACAATAAAACCTCTTTAGTTCTTGACTGATCAAAATTTGGAACGGCACCCGCTATTAAATACTCTTTAAATAAAGACCAATCATAATCGCTAGATACTCCTTTAAATACAATGCCTTCAAAATCAGTGTTCGTTCTTATAATTCCGCCCTTAGAAGCAAATATTTGCACATTTTTTATACCTTCTATATTTTCAAATTTAGGATAAAAATCTTGCTCAATATTTATGGGTGTGGTAGAAACATCAGAATTATTATTGTCGTAATTTACAATTTGGACATGCCCTTTAAAACCCGCCATTTTATCGCGAATTTTAGTCTGTAAACCAGATGCAGTTGCCACAGCAATAAGCATAATAATAATTCCTAGCGCAATTGCGGTAATTGCAATTTTTATTATTGGCGATGAAATGCTATTTTTATACTTTTTACCAGCAATAATACGTTTTGCAATAAATAACTCGTAATTCAAATTGATGATATCTTTTAAACCTTTCAAAAGTACATATTTATTCTTATTTCTTTTACTGAATTTTCAGCTGATTTCTTATGCGCAAAGTTCTGATTTAAAAGTTGAAACAGCTGCAGCTCGCATTGGTTTATATGTAAATTTATTAAAAGGAAAGAATATTGCCGTGGTTGCGAACCAAACTTCAGTTATTTTTAAAGAACTATATAAAAAGAAACAAGAAGCAAGACATCTTGTAGATTCTCTTTTGACGCTGGGAATAGAAGTTAAAAAAGTATTTGCTCCAGAACATGGTTTTAGAGGAAAAGCAGATGCCGGTGAAGTGGTAAAAGATGGTTTTGACACTAAAACAGGCTTGCAAATTATTTCTTTGTACGGAAAAAACAAAAAACCTTCTACAACGCAATTAAAAGGAATTGATATTGTGGTTTTTGATATTCAAGATGTTGGTGCCCGTTTTTATACTTATATTTCTTCTTTACATTATGTAATGGAGGCTTGTGCTGAAGCTAGCATTCCAGTAATAATTCTTGACAGACCAAATCCGAATAGCCATTATATAGACGGTCCTGTTTTAGAAGCAAAACACACCTCTTTTGTTGGCATGCATACAGTACCTGTGGTATATGGAATGACCATTGGCGAATACGGACAAATGATTAATGGTGAAAAATGGTTGAAAAACGGAATTCAATGTGATTTAAAAGTGATTCCGTTAAAAAACTACAACCATCAAACCAAATATAGTTTACCTATTAAACCTTCTCCGAATTTACCTAATGATAAAAGCATAAACCTTTACCCTAGCCTTTGTTTTTTTGAAGGAACTAATGTTTCTGCAGGAAGAGGAACCGAAATGCAATTTCAAATTTATGGATCTCCTTATATAACAAAAAGTAGTTTTACTTTTGCACCACAAGCTAATGAAGGCTCAAAATACCCAAAGTATAAAAAACAGCGTTGTTTTGGTGAAGATTTAAGAACTGCAAAAAATCTTAATAAGTTAGACTTATCTTATCTATTAAGAGCATATCAACAAAATACTTCTAAAGAATTCTTTAATACTTTCTTTACTAAATTAGCAGGTACAGAAAAACTACAAGAACAAATTGAACAGGGTTTGTCAGAAAAAGAAATTAGAAAAACTTGGGTACAAGATATCATCTCTTTTAAAAAAATTAGAAAAAAATATCTACTTTATAATTAGCTATCAAAAATATAAGGGCATTTATTCTCTAGAACTAAACTTCTTCTGCATTGGTTGGTTTTCGATATCCTTGAAAAGGTTGTTTTAATAATGCTATTAGAGAAGAATTTTTTACTTCATCAGGAAACGTATCTACTCCGTACACAATTTTTTCTCTATCTAACTCTAGATAGGTTCCAAAAAGTCGATCCCAAATAGAAAAAATATTACCGTAATTAGAATCTGTATAAGGTAACATGTTATGATGATGCACTTTATGCATATCTGGAGAAACAATAAAGTAACTCAAAAGCTTATCTACTTTTACAGACATTTTAATATTTGCATGTGTAAACTGTGTAAATATTAAAGACACCGATTGATACATAAATACAATTGCAATTGGAGTACCTACTATAAAAACGCCCAACAAAGTAAATGCAAAACGAATAACACTTTCTATGGGATGATGCCTATTTGCAGAAGTTGTATCTACTTTATGATCTGAATGATGCACCAAATGAACCATCCAAAGTGGTTTAATTTTATGTTCTGTAAAATGAACTAAATAAGCACCAAAAAAATCTAACAAAACAATTCCTAAAACGGTATATAACCAAAGTGGCATTTCTGGTAACCAATTTATAAACCCAAAATTATTTATAGAAACCCAATCTGCTGTTTTTAGCAACAAAAAAGCCAATGTAAAATTAATAATGATGGTTGTAAAAGTGAAAAACAAATTAGGAAGCGCATGTTTCCATTTTTTATAATCGAATTTAAACAATGGAATGGCACCTTCTAAAATCCAAAAAAAAGCAATACCACCAACTAAAATAATACTTCTGTGAGAAGAAGAGATCGTCTCAAAATAGTTAAAAATAGTCTCCATGAATACATAATTTTGTCTAAAATACTAAAAAATCATTCGAATTAACACAAAATATAGTGCTAGTTTAAATGATTTTATTTTTAAAACATCACGAGTCTTAAGACCCTAAATTATATTAAGAATGCTTTACCTTTTTGTTCCCTTCTAAGGGCAAGCGTTTCTTTAAATTCTCTACTATATTATAGGCCGCAGGACAAACTGTGGTATTATCTATTGTTAAATCTGTAATACCAATAAATTTTTTACGATTTGTATGTGGGTATTCTGCGCACGCTTTTGGCCTTACATTATATATAAAACAAGAGTTATCAGATTCGTCAAAAAACGAACAAGGTGCCGTTTTTAAAACCAAAAAATCATCTTCATCTCTCTCTAAATACTTCTCAACAAAAAATGCACCCTTCACTTTTAAATACTTCGAAATACGGTCTATATCTATGTTTGTAAAAATAGGACTTGTAGTCTTACAGCAATTACCACAAGTTAAACAGTCTGTTTTCTTAAACTCCTCATCATGCAATTCTTGCATTAAATAATCCAATCTTTTTGGAGTACGCTTCTTAAGTCTCGCAAAGTATTTCTGACTTTCTTTTTTTGCTTCTTCTGCTAATTTGGGGAGTTCTTTAAGAAATTTTTCCATTCCACAAAATTACAATTATTCTTCCGGAAAAATCAATCTGAAAAACAAATAAAATTCTTAATTTTGTAATTCAATTTATTTAAGTAAATGAATATTCAAAACACTATAGAAACCAAAGTAAAAGAAGGTTTTTTAGCTTTATATACTGTCGAAATTCCATCTGTAGAATTTCAAGCAACAAGAAAAGAATTTGAAGGAGATATTACCGTTGTTGTTTTTCCTATGTTGCGCTACAAAAAAGGCAACCCTGTTCAAATTGGTGAAGACTTAGGAAAATACTTAGTAGCCAACGTAAAGGAAATTACAAATTACAATGTTGTAAAAGGTTTTTTAAACTTAGTTATTGAAGATTCTGTTTATACAAACTTCTTTAATGAAGCATATGCAAATGCAGATTTTGGTTTTATTAAACCAAGGACAGATGAGAAGGCAGTAATGGTAGAATATTCTTCTCCAAACACCAACAAACCTTTACATTTAGGGCATGTTCGTAATAACTTATTGGGCTACTCTGTTGCAGAAATTATAAAAGCTTCTGGTAAGAACGTATACAAAACACAAATTATAAACGATAGAGGTATTCATATCTGCAAATCGATGTTGGCTTGGGAGAAATACGCCCCCAATGGAAGTGATGGACAAAAAGAAACTCCAAAAACTACCCTAAATACTGAGTTAAGAAAAGGTGATAAATTGGTTGGTAACTATTATGTGAAATTCGACCAAGAATATAAAAAAGAAATAGCGCAGTTAATTGCTAAAGGAAAAACGGAAGAAGAAGCAAAAAAACAAGCACCTCTTTTAATAGCAGCGCAACAAATGTTATTAAAATGGGAAGCTGGAGATGCACAAGTTGTTTCACTTTGGAAAACTATGAACTCCTGGGTTTATAATGGCTTTGAGGTTACTTATAAAAATATGGGGGTTAATTTTGACACGCTATATTATGAAAGTAACACCTATTTATTAGGAAAAGATGTGGTTGCACAAGGAATAGAAAAAGGTGTTTTCATTAAAAAAGAAGATGGTTCTGTTTGGTGCGATTTAACTGAAGATGGCTTAGATGAGAAAATTGTGTTGCGTTCAGACGGTACAGCCGTTTATATGACGCAAGATATTGGTACTGCCATACAACGTGTAAAAGATTTTCCTGATGTTGGCGGAATGGTATATACCGTTGGTAATGAACAAGATTATCATTTTCAAGTCTTATTTTTAATATTGAAAAAATTAGGTTTTGATTGGTCTCAACAATTACACCATTTAAGTTACGGAATGGTAGATTTACCTTCTGGAAAAATGAAATCTAGAGAAGGAACAGTTGTAGATGCAGATGAGTTAATGCTAGAAATGACTGCTACTGCGAGAACTATCTCAGAAGAATTAGGGAAATTAGAAGGATATTCCGAAGAAGAAAAAAATGAGCTTTACGAAACAATTGGTTTGGGTGCCTTAAAATATTTTATTTTAAAAGTAGATCCTAAGAAAAGAATTTTGTTTGATCCAAAGTCATCGGTAGATTTTCAAGGAAACACAGGGCCTTTTATTCAATATACATATGCTAGAATTCAATCTATTATTAAAAAAGCAACTTTTGATTATTCAAAAGTAGTAACTATTGAGTTGCATGAAAAGGAAAAAGAATTATTAAAACAATTAGAATTGTATCCTGACACCATTCAGCAAGCAGCATCAAATTATTCACCTGCTTTAATTGCAAATTATACCTATGACTTGGTGAAAGAGTTCAATTCTTTTTATCAAAATGTTTCTATTTTAGGTGAAGAAAATCAAGATAAAAAAATATTTAGAGTGCAGTTGGCAAAAAAAGTTGCCAATACCATTAAATCTGCGTTTTCTTTGCTAGGAATTCGCGTTCCTGAGAGAATGTAAAAACGGTAATTAATTGCAGTACGCAGTTGGTAATAAGAACAAAAGTGAGTAGATTTACAATCGTTAAATATCTGCGCTTGAAAAGATAAAAAAAATAAAAGATAAATAATTACAATTATGAAATACGACATCATTATTATTGGAAGTGGACCTGGAGGCTATGTTACAGGAATTAGAGCTTCTCAATTAGGCTTTAAAGTTGCCATCGTAGAAAAGGAATCTTTAGGCGGAATATGCTTAAATTGGGGTTGTATACCAACAAAAGCCTTATTAAAATCTGCACAAGTGTATGATTATTTAAAACATGTAGATGAATATGGTTTAAAAGCTGAGGCAATTGATAAAGATTTTGACGCAGTAATTAAAAGAAGCCGTGGTATTGCAGACGGAATGAGTAAAGGTGTTTCTTTTTTAATGAAGAAAAACAAAATCGATATTATTGATGGTTTTGGAAAAATAAAAAATGGTAAAAAAGTAGACGTTACTGCTGAAGACGGGACCGTAACTGAATACAGTGCCGATAACATTATTATTGCAACGGGTTCTCGTTCTAGAGAATTACCAAACTTACCACAAGATGGTGTGAAAGTAATTGAATATCGAAAAGCAATGACGTTGCCAAACCAACCAAAATCTATGATTGTTGTCGGTTCTGGAGCTATTGGTGTTGAGTTTGCACATTTCTACAACACAATGGGAACAGAGGTAACCATTGTGGAATATATGCCAAATGTGGTTCCTGTAGAAGATATTGATATCTCAAAACAATTTGAGCGCTCTTTCAAAAAAGCAGGAATTAAAATAATGACAAATTCTTCAGTTGAGTCTGTTGATACTTCTGGTGAGGGTGTTGTTGCAACTGTAAAAACTAAAAAAGGAGAAATAAAATTAGAAGCAGATATCTTATTATCGGCTGTCGGAATCAAGTCAAATATCGAAAATATTGGTTTAGAAGATGTTGGAATTATAGTTGACAGAGATAAAATTTTAGTGAATGATTTTTACCAAACAAACATTCCTGGGTATTATGCCATTGGAGACATTGTTCCTGGACAAGCTTTGGCACACGTTGCTTCTGCAGAAGGAATTACATGTGTAGAAAAATTAGCTGGTTTGCATACAGAACCAATTGATTATGGAAACGTACCTGGTTGTACCTATGCAACTCCAGAAATTGCATCTGTTGGAATGACAGAAGCAAAAGCTAGAGAAGCTGGTTACGAATTAAAAGTTGGTAAATTTCCTTTTTCTGCATCTGGTAAAGCTACCGCAGCTGGTACAAAAGATGGTTTTGTAAAAGTAATTTTTGATGCTAAATATGGAGAATGGTTAGGTTGTCACATGATAGGTGCTGGTGTTACAGACATGATTGCAGAAGCAGTTTTAGGACGTAAATTAGAAACTACAGGGCATGAAGTTTTAAAAACAATTCATCCACACCCAACAATGAGTGAAGCGGTTATGGAGGCCGTTGCAGATGCTTATGATGAAGTAATTCATTTATAAGATCGTTGTCTCTAGAGAAGCTTTAATGATTTTCATACAAATTAATAGATTCATAAAAAAACCGAAGCAAATTGCTTCGGTTTTTTTATGAATCTAAAGAAGCAGTTAAACGATTATTTCGCAAAGCTTCCTTGTAAGGAGAATAATACTAAAATCTCCAACAAGCAATTCTAGTTACTTTGTTTCCTTGACTCATAGGAATTACTTTAAACTCAACAGCCCCTAACTTTGCTGATGATTTTTCTAAACTTTTTATATTTTCTTTCTTAGAAACTAAACTTGTAAACCAAGTACTCTGCGTTTTATATAAAGAGCTTTCGTATAAATAATTGTGCAAAAATGCTTTTTCTCCTCCAACATACCATAATTCGTTGTTGTTACCAGAGAAGTTTCTTATCGTATTATTTCCTAAGTTTTTATTTTTACGCTTGTTTGCACCTTGTGCCTCTTCTGCCGATTTAAAAAATGGCGGATTACACATTACCGCAGAAAAAGAGTCTCCGTCTTTTAAAATTCCTTTTAAGATGTTATTTTCATCAGATTGCTGACGTAATTCTATTTGTTCTCTTAATTTATTATCATCAATAATATCTTGCGCAGTATCTAAAGATTCAAAATCGATATCGGATGCAACAAAATTCCAGTTATACTCTGCAACTCCTAATAGCGGGTAAATACAGGTTGCGCCTGTTCCAATGTCTAAAACAGTTATTTTCTCTTCCGAAGAAATTAAATCATTCAAATAATGAATATAATCTAACCTACCAGGTATTGGCGGACATAAATTTTGTTTAGGAAAATCCCAAATCGAAATTTTATCATAAGAGAATAACAAAGCCTTGTTCAATTCTTTTACTGCCTCCGGATTAGAAAAATCGATAGTTATTACATCAAATTGACTCTTGGCAACAAAAGGTTTTAGCTTTGGATTTATCTTGATTAAAGCATCAAAATCGTATCCTTTATTGAATTTATTTTTGGGGTGTAAGTTCTTTTCTTTCATGATATAATGTATCGTTGCAAAACCTGTAATTCAGGAAACAGTATTTGACGGTAAAATTACTGTTTATTTTTAGATTGCCACCTCATTCTTGCTCGCAATGCTACATAAAGAATATATTATGTAGTACTACTTCCTAATTATGATGAATTTAGCGTACTTAAAGAATAGATACTACAATTCTAAAACAGTAAAAGCTAAATCTAAAGGTTTTAAAGATTCTTTTAATGCTTTTATAAAGTTATCGCCGAATGCTAAATAATACTCAGAAAAGTTACGCTGCCTTTCTTCTAAGCTTTGGTTTGGTAAGAGTTCATTTTGAAGTGCCGCAATTCTTTCAACCAAATCTTTTTGTCTCCTTTTTTCTGCAACTATTAATCTCTTTTGAAGATTTTCTAATCCCTTTACTTGTTTTCTTTCTTGCGCATTTACAGCGTTCATAAAAGAAATATCTGTTTGTTTAGCCACCTCTTTTAGTTCAGAAAATTGACTTTCTAAATATTTAATTTTTTCTTTAAATTTAATTTCTATCGCCGTATTTTCAAGCACCTTTTTAGACAATAATTTATGCTGTTTTAAGAATAGTTCTTCGTGAGAAATACCTAAGTCTGTCTCTTATACACATCTCCGAGCCCACGAGACCTCTCTACATCTCG
>OJEO01000444.1_pt1 | contig 15213 bp, 15 predicted proteins | sample 1593621 | NCBI WGS metagenome assembly OJEO01 (sample SAMN05416875, study PRJEB24817) | seawater metagenome | isolation source: Sea water | place: Canada:Atlantic | collected 2013-11
ACGTAAGGAGTCGTCGGCAGCGTCAGATGTGTATAAGAGACAGACCATAAATAATAACGAATGTCTTTTTTAGAATTGAATTTAGGTTTTGGTAATAGTGTAATCTCATTTAATTGAATAACTACTGAATCTCCAGGTTTCACCAATATGTATTCATCTGTATTTTGAGGAAGTGAATCTACATCTTTCTTTTGGGAAAAAGTAAGGAATGAAAGTAAGATGATATATATGTATAAAAGTTTTTTCAATTTTTGATTATTTTACTACACAAAGACTACAGTATTCATTTTAAGAGATTTTATATATAAAATCTTGTTCTGAAATTATTGAAATTCCTAAGTCTTGAGCTTTTGTTAGTTTGCTAGGCCCCATATTATCGCCAGCAACTATAAAATTTGTTTTCTTAGAGATAGATGAACTTACCTTACCTCCGTTGTCTTCTATTGCTTTTTTAAGCTCGTTTCTTGACATTTGATAAAAAACACCTGAAACCACAAAGATTTGACCTTGTAATATCTCTGTTTGATTTTCTAAGACGGTTGCAGAAACTTCTAATTGCAATCCGTAAGATTTTAAACGATTTATTAATTGAATGTTTCCTAAATCTGACGAAAAATCGAGAATACTCTGCGCAATTCTATCTCCTATTTCATCGGCTTTAATTAATTCTTCAAAAGTAGCAGTCATTAAATGGTCTATCGATTTAAAATGTTTTGCTAACTTCTTTGCAACTGTTTCACCAACAAAACGAATTCCAAGAGCAAATAATACTTTTTCAAACGGAATTTCTTTTGATTTTTCAATTCCAGAGATCATGTTTTGAGCAGATTTTTCTGCCATTCTTTCTAAAGGAATTATCTGGGCAACGTTTAAATCGTATAAGTCTGCATAATTTTGAATTAAACCTTCTTTACGTAATAAATCTACTGTTTCTCCTCCGAGCCCATCAATATCCATGGCTTTTCTAGAAATGTAATGTTGAATTCTACCTGTTATTTGCGGTGCACAACCAAATTCATTTGGGCAATAGTGTTTTGCATCTCCCTCTGTTCTCACCAATACTGTATCACATTCTGGACAGTTAGTTGCGTACATTGTTGGTACTGAGATTTCTGGACGTTTTGTATGATCTACTGCAATAATTTTTGGAATAATTTCCCCTCCTTTTTCTACAAATACAGTATCTTTTTCTCTGATATCTAATCTTTCAATTTGATCTGCATTGTGCAGAGAAGCACGTTTTACAGTTGTTCCTGCCAATTGAACAGGATCTAGATTTGCAACTGGTGTAATTGCACCAGTTCTGCCAACTTGATATGTAATTTCATTTAATATAGTTGAAACTTGTGCTGCTTTAAATTTGTACGCAATTGCCCATCTTGGTGCTTTCGCAGTATATCCTAACTCTTCTTGTTGTTGTAAATTATTAACCTTTATTACAATTCCGTCTGTTTCATATGGTAAATCATGACGTTTAGCATCCCAATAATTTACAAAATCGAAAACAGCATCTATTGATTTTGCCAACGTTATGGTTTTTGGAACCTTAAACCCTACTTTTCTAGCATTTTCTAGACTCTCAAAATGTGTTTTATATTTCCTTTTTTCTGTAACTACTTGATACAGCAAACAATCTAAAGGTCTTTTTGCAACTTCTCCGCTGTCTTGTAACTTTAAACTTCCACTTGCAGTATTCCTAGGGTTCCTATATACTTCTTCTCCGTTTAAAATTCGTTCTTCATTCATTTTAATGAAACCATCTATTGGTAAGACAATTTCTCCACGCATTTCGAAGTTAGAAATAAACTCTTCTTTTATTGATAATGGAATTGAACGAATTGTTTTTATATTATTTGTTACTTCATCTCCTTGAAAACCATCTCCACGAGTTACTGCTTTTATAAACTGACCATTTTCATAAGTTAAATTGATAGAAGCTCCATCGAATTTTAACTCACAAGTAAATTCTAATTCTGAAGTACCTAAAATCTTTTGAACTCTTTTTTCCCAATCGAACAAATCTTCTTTTGAATATGAATTATCTAAAGAATACATCCTGTTTTTATGAACAATAGTATTAAAATTCTTTGTAACCGTTCCTCCTACTCTTTGGGTTGGTGAGTTTGAATTAAAATAAATAGGGTTCTCCTTTTCTAACTGTTCTAATTCTTTTAAAGTGCTATCAAAATCAAAATCTGAAATTGTTGCATTATCTAATACATAATAGTTATAATTATGATTATTTAACTGCTCTCGAAGTTCCTTTATTTTTTCCGCTACCGTCATAATTTATCTCTAAAAAACCTTGTTTTTAAGGTTGAAAAAATGTAATTTATATCCTAATTAAAAAATGAAATACGCTGTAAAAATACATAAAATTTATACGGTTAATCAAACTTCTAATTATTGAATTATAGAAAATTTTAAACCATTTTCGTTAAAATTAATGAAACAGTAAATATATTTTACTCCTTTACCGTTCCTTTAAAATGATTTATTTTAGAGCTAATAGGGTTGCCTGAAGATCTTCTAAAACTTGCTACTTGACCCGTATGCCAAATAGCATCTGCAATTGGCCCATTTATTATATTAAAAAAAGGAATACTAGCCTTTCCCTCTTTTATCACTGTAAATTCTAATAGGTTTTCACTCGTTTTTATTCTATTACTAAGTGCTTGCAAGTTCAAAAGGGTTTGCTTTCTCATTGTTAAAAACGTCATTTTATCTTTTTCTAGCGCTTGTTTGAATTCGGTTTTTGTTAAAAGCAACATCATATTAGATAAATCGTATAAATGATTTACCGTTTGTTGGCAAGTTCTACCTTCACCCTTTGGTTGATATGCTAAATCTACTGATCGTAATTTATCTGTAGACCAATAATATCTAAATGCCAAACCATCAATCATTCTTGCCACAGTATTTTGTGCTGTATAGCTTTCTGGCATCACCGGAATTTCTCGATAAGGTAATTTTTCTTGAGAGTTTATAGAAATGACTGCAAATAATATTGTTATAATAATTAATTTCGTTTTCATGTATTCTCTTTTATTTTAATTGCTAAATTAACGAAAATTTATATTTTTTAGATAAAGAAACATTCGTTTAAAAAAAATAATCAAGAACCAATTTTAACCTTTTTCGAGACTTCGGGAGTAGCTTTTGATTTTAACAAAAGAACGATTGAGAGAAGCAAAAGACAAACTCTAATAAAAAATAAAACCCGGAACAAAAATTGTTTCGGGTTTAAAATATTTTAAAATAGCATTCTACTAATAATACGTATATCGTCTAACTTTTGCAATATGTTTTGCCAAACGAATTACTTGATGAGAATACCCATATTCATTATCATACCAAACATAAATAACAATACTCTCATTATCTGTAATAGTTGCCTTACTGTCAAAAATTGAAGGTGCAGTTACACCTATAATATCTGAAGATACAAGCTCATTGTCCAGCGAGTACTTAATTTGCTCTACCAACTCACCTTCTAAAGCATATTTTTTAATTAAAGAATTCACGCGCTCTGTGGTAACTTTTGTATGCAATTGTAAATTTAAAATAGCTAAAGAACCATTGGGTACGGGCACTCTAATTGCGTTAGAAGTTAACTTACCCTCTAGTGCAGGTATTGCTTTTGAAACAGCGGCTCCTGCACCAGTTTCTGTAATTACCATATTTAAAGCTGCAGACCTTCCTCTCCTATATTTACTATGCATATTGTCCACTAAATTCTGATCATTTGTGTATGCATGAATGGTTTCTAAATGTCCTTTTTTAATTCCATAATTATCTTCTAAAACTTTTAAAATTGGCGTAATTGCATTCGTTGTACAAGATGCTGCAGAGAAAATAGTTACATTATCTGGATTGTGTTGTTTATGATTTACACCGTGCACAATATTGGGAACTCCTTTTGCTGGAGCTGTAATTAAAACTTTATTTGCTCCTTTTGATTTTAAGTGTCTACTTAATTCTTCTTGATCTCTAAATGCACCTGTATTGTCTATAATTAAAGCATCCTTAATACCGTATATTGTATAATCAATATCTTCCGGTTTGCTTGCAGAAATCATATAAACGGTAGTTCCGTTAATAATTAATGCCTTGTTTTCTATATCTACCTGAACAGTTCCTAGAAAATCTCCGTGCACAGAATCTATGCTTAATAAAGATGCTCTTTTTTCTAAAACTTGTTCATTTATTTCTCCACGGGTAACAATTGCTCTTAATCTTAATTGAGAACCTTTACCCATTTTAGTCATTAGCTCTCTTGCCAATAAACGGCCTATTCTACCGAAACCATACAATACAACATCTTTAGGTTTAATATCTTTTGCTATTGTTGCACCTTTTAATTTATTATTTACAAAGGCTACTTTGTCTTCGCAATTTGTTGAACTTAAATAACACTCATAGGCTAATTTACCAATATCTAACTTAGAAGATGGCAAGTCTATTTGTGTAATTGCTTTTGCAATATCTAATGCATCAAAAATAGAGATTGGCTTACTTATAAATTCTCTTGCATATTCTATTAAGTTTAATATCTCACTAGCTCTTTTATCCACTAAAGGATTTCTAAAAAGCACTAACTCAATAGATTTATCATACCATAAATCGTTTACAATATTAATGAATTCTACAGTTGCTCTTCTTGTTTGCGCTTGCGATAAAACTTCTTCGTTGTAATTTACTTTTGTTGACATAGTGGTGTTCCTAGAATTAAATTTCCGGCAAAAATATACCAATTATTTAAAAATACGAAATCGATTGCGTAAAAAGTTTTAAAATAAAAAAATCTGAATTTAAAATACAGATTTTTATAAAATTGTTTTACTAACTATCTATATGTGTATAGCTCTTTCTCTCCTTTGAGATTTATCATTTCTACAGCAATCCTAAAACCCCTTTTACCTAATTGATTTAATAATTGGGCGGTTTCTTTGGCATCTGTTACCCTTTTGTTATTTACTTTAGTAATAATATAGTTTTTTAAATTATTTTCCTCGCTATCTTTACCTGTTCTAATAATCTGAACACCGTTTGAAATATTTAACTTTTTTATTTCTTCTTTAGAAATGTTTTTTAATTCCCATTGAAAAACAGCAGCAACATGCCTTTCTATAAATTTAGATAATTTTACTTTCTTGGTTAATAATTCACCATTTCTTTCTATCGTTATATCTACAACTTCATTAGGTCTTTTTGCTGTTAACTGACCCTTCAATTCAGAGAACTTAGAAATTTTTATATTATTTATTTTTTTAATGATATCGCCTTCTTTTAAACCCGATTTTACTCTGTTTTCGCCCTGCTCTAATACATTGCTTACTTTTACGCCTTGCTCTTTGTAACTCAAATCTACTGTAATTCCTAAAATTGCTTGCTGCACTGTGCCAAATTCTAAAATATCATCTATTATTTTTTTTGCAATATTAGAGGGTACGGCAAAAGAGTACCCAATAAAAGAACCAGTTTTAGAAGAAATAGCAGTATTTATACCTATTAACTCACCTCTTCCGTTTACTAAAGCGCCACCACTATTTCCCGGATTTACAGCAGCATCTGTTTGTATAAAAGATTCTATATTTCTATTTCCTTCCAAATCTCTTCCTTTTGCAGAAACAATTCCTGCAGTTACGGTAGAAGTTAAATTATAAGGGTTTCCAACGGCTAAAACCCATTCTCCTATTTTAATATTATCTGAATTTGCAAAGGGAACATAAGGGAAATTTGTGTTTGCTTCTATTTTTAATAAAGCAATATCGTTAGCAGCATCGCTTCCTACTAATACAGCTTTATACTTTTTCTTATTATTTAATGTAATTTCTAGTTCACTCGCACCATCAATTACATGATTATTTGTTACAATATAGCCATCTGCAGAAATAATTACCCCGCTTCCTGTACCTACTTGCTCGTATTTTTTGGTACCCTGTCCCCTTCCATAATACTTTTCTGCCCATGGGTTTATCTGAGTCTTCACCGCCGTATTTTTAACATGAACTACTGCATGGACTGTGTTTTCCGCAGCTACAGTAAAATCTGTTGTCATTTCTGCAGCACTTGCATCTTTTATTGCAGAACTAAAGCTTGTTTGGACAATATTAGTAGGAATTTGAATTGTTCTTTCTAACACCATAGGCTCTTCTAACAATAGCTTGTAACCACCTAATGTTATTACCCCTCCTAAAATTGCCATCGCTAAAAAACTGAATGCTTTTTTCATAATTACTGATTTTTATTATCCAAATATATAATTTTAACATCTTTTAAAAATCTGTTTAACTTCTTTTTAACGGACTTTAACCACTTTTTAACATCCTATAATTATTCTTTAAATACTTACCTTTGCTTTATGAATTTTAATTTTTATAAATATCAAGGAACAGGTAACGATTTTATAATGATCGATAATAGAACTGAAATTTTTCCAAAGGAAAACGTGGAAGTAATTTCTAATCTTTGTAATAGACATTTTGGAATTGGTGCAGATGGCGTTATCTTAATTGAAAATGATACCAAACAAGATTTTAAAATGATTTATTTTAATGCTGACGGCAGCCAAACGTTCTGCGGAAACGGAGGTAGATGTGCAGTTGCTTTTGCAAAGGATTTAAATATCATTAAGAATAAAACAACTTTTATTGCTTTTGATGGACCTCATTTAGCTGAAATTAAAAATAATATTGTTTCTTTAAAAATGATTGATGTTGATGATATTCGAGTTCAAGAAAATTCAGTTTTTGTTTATACCGGAACACAACATCATGTGGAAATGGTTGATAGTTTGGATGACTATCCCGTTTATGAAAAAGGAAAAAAAATAAGAGTTTCTTATGATGCTCCAGGAAGTAATGTGAATTTTGTAGAACAGATTAACGATAGTACTTTTAGAGTTAGAACTTATGAAAAGGGTGTAGAAGATGAAACTTTAGCTTGCGGAACCGGTGTTACAGCAGTTGCCATTGCTATGCATAAAACAAAAAAAACAACTAGTAATTTAATTTCTTTGCCCGTTGAAGGTGGTGCTTTAGAGGTCTCATTTACCGAAGAAAACGGCCATTATAAAGACGTATACTTGCAAGGATCTGCAACCTTTGTTTTTAAAGGAGAAATACAAATTTAATGGAATATTTAAAAGGAGAAAACAGCAACCTACGGGCATTAGAACCAGAAGATTTAGAATTTCTATACACGATAGAGAACAACGAATCTTTTTGGGAAATAAGTCATACCCAAACTCCATTTTCTAAATATCTTTTAAAACAATATTTAGAAAATGCACATTTAGATATTTTTGAAGCAAAACAGCTACGTTTACTTATTGAAGAAAAATCCACAAAAAGACAAATAGGCCTTATTGATTTGTTTGATTTTAATCCACAACATAAAAGAGCAGGAATTGGAATTTTGATTCACCCCAATTTTCAAAAAAATGGTTTTGCTTTTGAAGCGCTCTCAATTTTAATAGATTATGCTTTTAAGTATTTAAACTTACATCAATTATATGCAAATATTACTGCTACTAATTCTAAAAGTATTTCCTTGTTTACAAAACATAAGTTCAAGAAAGTTGGCATAAAAAAAGATTGGATTTTATCAGAAGGAAAATTTAAAGATGAAATCTTATTTCAGTTGATAAAATAGTAACTTTACAGTCTTAAAATATTTACAATTGAAGAAAAAAGTGATTTATATATTGGCTGCAGTTTTATTAATTGGAGCAATTTTTGGATATACTTATTACCAAAAAATATTCGGAAAAACAATTACAAAAGATGTTGTACTATTTGTAACTAATTCCGATAGTTTGTTAGATATTCAAAAAGAAATTGAAAATTTTTCTATAAATCCAGATTCTTTTCTTTGGGTAGCAGCTAAAAAAAGAATCTCTAAAGTAAAACACGGCAGGTATTTACTAAAAAAAGGAATGTCTAATAACGACCTTTTAAATATGCTGCGCAGTGGCAGACAAACTCCTTTTAAACTATCTTTTAATAATCAAGATACTTTAGAAAAAATTGCAGGTAGAATTGCCGAGCAAATAGAAGCAGATTCTATCTCATTGCTTAATTCTTTTAGAGATTTACAATTTTTATCTAAGAATAACTTAACCAACAAATCCGTACTTCAAATTTTTATACCCAATACCTATGAATTTTACTGGACAGTTTCGCCAGAAAAATTTAGAGCAAAAATGTTGGTTTCTTATAAAATATTTTGGAACAAAAACAGGTTGAAAAAAGCAAAAAAACTAAACCTAACAAAAGAAGAGGTAACTACTTTGGCTTCTATTGTTCAAAAGGAAACTGCTCAAAATTCTGAAAGACCAATTGTTGCTGGTTTATATTTAAACAGACTAAGAAAAGGCTGGGCACTGCAAGCAGATCCTACAATTATCTATTGTGTAAAAGAAAAGAAAGGACAAGATTTTGTTGTTAAAAGAGTTTTAACAATAGATTTAGAGATAGAATCACCATACAACACCTACAAGTATATAGGATTGCCTCCTGCTTTAATTGCTATGCCAGATATCTCTAGCATTGATGCGGTTTTAAATGCTAAAAAACACAACTATATGTATATGTGCGCTAGTGTTGAGAAATTAGGATACCATACTTTTGCAAAATCCCTTATACAACATAATAGAAATGCAGATAAATACCATCAATGGATGAATAAAAAAAAGATTAATAGGTAAGTTGTTTATTACTTATATAGTATTAAAACAGAACTATATATAACAATTTTGGAATTCATTGTAAAACCCTTTTATTGTTATTAATTTCATAAAATATACTTCATAGAAGCCGAAAATAAACACAAAAACACGATAAATATTTCATTATTTATATTTTTTAAAAAAATTAACATATTGATAATCAATTACGTTAGATTGTATTCGTAAATTTGCAGCGCTAAATGTAAATACATTTTTATCAAAAATAAAATTCTTTTATTCAGTCTAATTATTCTTTTTATCAACGCAATTTCTATTGTTAATCTAAAGGATTCTGAATCAGAAATAGTTGCAGCTACAACGTTAGGGTTTCCTAAAACTTTAGGAAATGATATTTTCTATTTAAAAAGAGATTTCATTGCATTTAAAGAAGCAATTGCCTTTAAAGAATCTCAAGGAAAATACGAAGTTGTAAATACTTTAGGATATCTCGGGAAATATCAATTTGGCAGAACTACTTTGCATAGATTTAATATTTACAATACTCAAGAATTTTTAAGAGACCCTATTTTGCAAGAAAAGGCATTTGTTGCCCTGTGTAAAGTAAATAAATGGATTTTAAGAAAAGATATAAAGCGCTCTGTTGGCAAAACTATAAGTGGAATTAAAGTTACAGAATCCGGAATTTTAGCCGCTGCTCATTTAAGTGGTGCAGGAAATGTAAAGAAATTTTTAAGGAGTAACGGTTCTCAAAGTTTTTCAGACGCTTACGGTTCTAGTATTAAATCTTATATGAAAAAATTTGGAAACTACAACGTTTCCAATATTTTAGCTGATCAAAAAGCAAAAGTATAACTCTAGCATCTTCCAAAAAAACAATACCTTTCTCTAATATTCGATGATCTAACACCTCATAAAGAGTACATTTTAGAAGGGTGAAATAAAGGAAATTTTTTATTTATGAATAATAAAAATAGCAGGTTTCTTATGTAAGTCTGGTGTTTGATGTTTCCAATCTTGCATAGAAAGTGTTTTAATAAATTCTGTTGACAACGTAATATCTGCAGCAATACATAAATTTGTAGTCGGTAATAAAGCTGCTTTTAAATCTGCAAACATTTTCTCGTTTCGATAAGGTGTTTCTATAAAAATTTGAGATTGATTTTTCTCCTTAGATAATTTTTCTAAATCCTTAAGAGCTTTTTTTCTATCGCCTTTATCAATTGGTAAATAGCCATTAAATGCAAAATTCTGTCCGTTCATACCAGAACTCATCAATGCCATTAAAATAGAGCTGGGACCAACTAAAGGAACTACTTGAATATTGTTCTCATGCGCTAACTTTACGATACTTGCTCCGGGATCTGCAACTGCGGGAACTCCGGCTTCAGATAGCAACCCTACATTTATTCCCTGCTTACAAACATCTAAATACTTTCTTGTTTCAATCTCTTCGGCATACTTATCTATAGACATTATCTGCAAAGACGGTTGCGATTTTTTAGGAGAAATCTTTTTGATAAACGCTCTTGCAGACTTTTCATTTTCTACAATATAATAATCAATTTGCTCTACTACCTTTTTAACAGACAAAGGCATTACCTCTAAAGGCTCTGTATCGCCCAAAGTTGTAGGAATCAAATAAAGTTTACCAATCATAATTTTTTCTTTTATTTCTTTTAAATTTCCCTTATTTTACTCTCAGAAATTATTTTTTTACAGTAGTTTATAGAGGATACTATCGCAAGCTTCATTTAACATTTTGTATACTTCTTCAAAACCAGCTTTCCCTCCGTAATAGGGATCTGGAACTGAATAATTTTTATCTGGTTGTGATTCATTTAAAATCATTTTTACTTTCTCTACATCCTCATCACTTGTGGCTAGAGAAATAATATTTTGATAATTACTTTTGTCCATCGCATAAATAACATCAAAGTTTAAAAAATCTTTTTCGGTAAATTTTCTTGCATGTTGATTTGAAATATCAATTCCGTATTGCTTTGCAACTGCTATAGAGCGTTCATCTGGCAAATTACCTACGTGATATGCTGCAGTACCTGCAGAGTCTACAAAAACAAGTTCTTTATTTACTTTAGATTGTAAAATACCTTCTGCTAATGGAGAACGACAAATATTACCTAGACAAACCATCAGTATTTTTTTCATCTAAGTGAAAGTTAAATAGTTTTAATAAGAGGTTTTTAGAACGTTAACTTCTTTGTTAAGTCGTCTACGTATTTTCTAAATTGCTTATCAGTTTCAGTTAGATTGTCTACCGTTTTACAAGCGTGTAAAACGGTAGCATGATCTCTTTGTCCTATTTGGTTGCCAATACTAGCTAAAGAAGTTTTTGTTAATCTTTTTGCAAAAAACATAGCCAACTGTCTTGCTTGAACAATATGGCGTTTTCTTGTTTTAGATTGCAAAGTAGCAACATCCATATCAAAATATTTAGAAACTTCTTTTTGTATGTAATCTATAGAAACTTCTTTCTTTGTGTTTTTTACAAACTTATCTACAATCTGTTTGGCAAGTTCTAGAGAAAATTCTCTTCTATTAAAGGAAGCTTGTGCTATCATAGAAATTATAACACCCTCTAATTCTCTTACATTAGACTTTATATTTTTAGCAATATATTCTACAATTTCTGACGGCATCTCTACACCATCTCTAAAAAGTTTATTGTCTAATATAGAAATTCTAGTTTCGTAATCTGGCGCTTGCAATTCTGCAGACAATCCCCATTTAAAACGAGATAACAAACGCTGTTCTATGTCTTGCATATCTACAGGCGCTTTGTCTGATGTTAAAATTACTTGCTTTCCGTTTTGATGTAAGTGATTAAAAATATGAAAGAATACATCTTGTGTACCAGCTTTACCTGATAAAAATTGAACATCATCAATAATTAAAACATCAATCATTTGATAGAAATGAATAAAATCATTTCTTGTGTTCGATTTTACTGAATCGATAAACTGTTGTGTAAATTTTTCTGAAGAAATATACAAAACTGTTTTGTCTGGATATTTATCTTTAATATCTACACCAATAGCATGTGATAAATGTGTTTTACCTAAACCAACACCTCCATAAATTAGTAATGGATTAAAAGATGTTCCTCCAGGTTTATTAGCAACTGCCATACCCGCAGAACGTGCTAATCTATTAGAATCTCCTTCGACAAAATTTACAAAATTATAATTAGGATTTAGTTGAGACTCTATTTTAACTTTCTGCAATCCTGGAATTACAAACGGATTTCTTAATTCTCTTTTAGTTGCATCTAATGGTACCGTAATTTTTTGAGGCTTTAATGGATCTCTGTTAGAACTTGGTATCTTCACAATTTGCGGTCTATTGCTGCTATAATTGTTTTCCATCTTTACATCGTAAATCAATTTTGCATCATTGCCTAATTTTCTTACCAATGCGACCCTTAATAGTTTGATATAGTGCTCTTCTAACCATTCGTAAAAAAATTTACTGGGCACTTGAATTGTTAATACTTCTCCTGAAAGTTTCACTGGTTTTATTGGTTCAAACCAAGTTTTGTAAGCTTGTGGTTTAATATTGTCCTTTATAAAAGACAAACAATCATTCCAGACAGATTCAGCAGATAGGTTCATTTATAATCGAGGTACTTATAAAATTAATAAAATTTGGTTAAAACGAAGATTTGGATCGTTTTGTTGGGTTATACAAAAGTGTGAATAAAATTCAGTATAAAAAAATGAATTTGCTATTGATTATTAACTATTTTTATCGTACACTACAAATATAAATTTTATCTATATTAATTGAAAAAATCATCAACAAAAACTAGAGTTAGATATTCTGAAACTGACCAAATGGGCGTTGTTTACCATGGTAACTATGCTCAATTTTTCGAAATGGGCAGAACCGAATGGCTACGTTCTTTAGGAGTTACATACAAAGATATGGAAATGAATGGGATAATACTTCCTGTAGTTTCTTTAAATTTAACTTTTATAAAATCTGCACTATATGACGATATTTTAACCATTCATACCTTTCTAAAAAAAGAACCAATGGTTAAAATTGAATTTAATTATGAAATTAAAAATCAACTAGATGAATTAATTTGTACTGGAAGTTCTGTTTTAGCATTTATAGATACTAAAAACATGAAACCAACGCGTTGTCCAGATTATTTATTGAAAGGATTAGGTTATTAAATCTATTGACCCTTATAATATCTTTTTTGATTTTTTTTAAAAATTTTGAAGTAAATAAAAAACTACTCACATATTTTTCACAGCAACTTTATACAAATTATCGAAAATTGTAAAAATAGCTTCTGAGTCATTTTTGCGCACAGAAATTATATATTGGCAGTCCATTTCTAATTTCTGGTTTACAATTTCAATATTTTTTTCTTTAATAATTCTCATTACAGAATTCATTAAATCATAATTAAAAGTAAGTTTATATTGAATATTAATTGTTTTTTTTAAAACATCAGAAACCTCCAAAGTCATTTGTGCAGAAGTTTTATAAGCAGAAATTAAACCACCAACACCTAGTTTTGTACCCCCAAAATAACGTACAGATACAATTAAGATATTAGTAACCTCAAAAGATTGAATTTGACCATAAATTGGCATTCCTGCAGAATTGTTTGGCTCACCATCATCATTTGCTCTAAACCTAATTTTCTCCACCCCTAATTGATAAGCATAACAAAAATGACGCGCTGAGTGGTGCTTTTTTCGAAGCTCTTCTAAGCGCTCTTTTACATCTTCCTCTGACAAGACAGGAAAAGCATATCCAAAAAACTTACTGCCTTTCTCTTTAAACAGTGTTTCCTCAGAAGGTGTTATTATCGTTTTGTATATATCTTCCATAAGACCTTAAATAACTAGCTTATTTTGAATTTTAAGCAATGGTCACTAGTATAATTCCTAAAATAGCAATTGCAACTCCTACCTTATTTTTAATACTAAATTTCTCCTTAAAGAAAAACAAACCAATTAAAGTAGACACCACTACAATTGCTACATTGTTAATAGTAAACAAGGTTGAACTTTCAAAATTCTTATTTTGCAAGGCTTTTATTAGAAATATAATTGAATAGTAATTTGGTACTCCTAAAATAATTCCTGCAATTATATTTTTATAACCAAAAGACGCTCTTTTTTTGATGGTTTTTATAACTAAAATAAAAAATGCAAAAACACCTGCAATACCAAATAAGCTCCCAGAAAAGATAGAAACATCTTCATCTGCAACATAATTTTCCTGAACATATTTAAGTAAAGTATCAATTGTACCAGAGCCAATAAAAAGTAAAATAGGGAATAATAGTGTTCCATTTTTTTCTGATTTCTCTTCTTTTACAGAAGATAAATACACTGCTATCAAAGCCATAATAATTCCTACTATTTTCAAAAAAGTTACAGACTCATTATATAAAATTATTCCAAAAAAAACAGGCACAACCACAGACATTTTACCCGAAATTGAGGTAACCGAAACTCCGTTTTCCTGAGCTGTCATGGCCATTACAAAAAAGATAGAAACAAATAGTGCTCCTAAAAACAAAGCACCAGAAAACCAGGGTTGTAAATAAATTTCTGAAATTGGTATTTGTCTTTCCGCAAAGAAAAACCCCATAGAAAAAGCAACAATGTAGTTTACAAAAATAGCTTTTAAAACATCTATTTTATAAATGCCAAAATATTTAAAAATAACAAATAAACCTGTAGAAAAAAGGATACTTAAAAGTAGAAAAATCAATTATATATAGTTTTTAGTGAGTAGCTCTAAAACGTCTTCTTTGCCTGGTTTCAAATTCCAAATATGAATACCTAATGCTTTTGCAGCATCTGTATTTTCTTTAGTATCGTCAATAAACAAGGTTTCCATTGGTACTAATTTATTCGTAGTTAAAACAAATTCGTAAATATTGTTATTCGGTTTTCTTAAATTTATTTCGTGCGATAAATAGAATTGTTCAAAACAGATTTTGAATGCATTATATTGCTCCATTCCCCAATTCTTTTGTATCCAAGAGATATGTAGATCATTGGTATTACTTAATAAAAATAATCTATATTTTTTGCTTTCTGATAAGTTCTGAATAAAACGCAAGCGTTCTTTTGGAAAATCTAATAAAATAGAATTCCATGCTTTTTTCAACTGGTCTTGCGAAACACTTAATCTTTCTTCAAAAAAAACAAAAAATTCATCTGTAGAAACAAGTCCCATCTCATACTGCTGTATAATTGGTAACATTTCCTCAGATTCTTGTGAAATATGAATTTTCTGTAACTCTTCTGCAAAAAGTTTTTTATCTAGATTGATGAAAACATCTCCAAAATCAAAGATTATATTTTTAATCATTGGTATATCTTTTTAAAACATCACTTTCTATGAACTCCTCTTTAAATTCCTTTGTAATTATAGGAGATTTCACTCCTTTCACAAAACTAGTATTCCCAACAAAAACTACGGCTGTCTCTTATACACATCTCCGAGCCCACGAGACCTCTCTACAT